>Ga0070741_10000539_pt1 | contig 133550 bp, 135 predicted proteins | sample Coa_R1_4_FD_66440 | JGI IMG/M metagenome (GOLD analysis project Ga0070741, IMG submission 66440) | Surface soil microbial communities from Centralia Pennsylvania, which are recovering from an underground coalmine fire - Coalmine... | ecosystem: Environmental > Terrestrial > Soil >... | reverse complement strand
TAGTTCAGGCAGTTGTCGGCATCCGCAAAGTAGAGGATCGCTTCCTGAAGGGTTCGGGGTTCGCTCGCCATGAGTCTAGTATGGGGCAAAACGCCTGATGAGTCAAGTTAATTATTGCCACTGACGTTGGTTGGGTTTTACACTGCGGTCATGCTATCAGAGTGTGACGTCGATTCCTGAAAAGGGTTGCCGGATATTTTCGGGCCGGCGGAGAATGAAATGCGAACGTTGCCTGGCCAGGTGTAAACTGGAACGGTGGCCCGCGGTTGGGAAAGCAAGTCGGTTGAGGAGCAGATCGCAGCCGCCCGTTCTCGCAATGGCGAGTCCACACCCCGCCTGACCCCGGAACAGATCGAGAGCGCCCGCAAGCGCGATAGCCTGCTGCTCCAGCGCACGCGCGTAAAGCGGGAACTGGAAAACTGCCGCGACGAGCGCTATCGCAAGACGCTCTCCGACGGGCTGGAATACCTGGAGGCCCAACTGACCGAGCTCGGCTGGCGAAGCGAGATTGGCAGCCCCGGCCTTACGCCCGGGGCGAAATCGGCGTAGGTCAGCGCGCCTTCACACCGAATAGCGATAAATCGATGGCTTCCGCCATCGCCTTGTATCCGGCGTCGTTGGGATGCAGATTGTCGCGGATATTGAAGCCCGGCCGAAATTTCTTGGGATGCTCAGGATCGCGCGTGGCGAGGTCGAAATCCACCATGCCGTCCAGCATGCCCGTGGTGCGGATCCAGTCGTTCACCGCCGACCGGATGACTTCTCCTTGCTCGCTGTAGTAGCCCGCCCCTTCGTAGGGGGTCAGCGTCGCGCCGATCACCTTGATCCCGCGCATGTGCGCCCGGGCGATCATCTGTTTGTAGATGGCGAGGATCTCTTCGGCGGTCACCGGCGTTGCGCCGGCGCGCGAGGCCCCTCCGATATCGTTGATCGCCTCCATGAAGACTAGGTACTTGATGCCGGGCTGCGCGAGCACGTCGCGGTCAAAGCGGGCCAGAACGCTTACGCCCGCGCCGTCGGCCAGCACGCGGTTTCCGGAGATCCCTTGGTTGACCACCGCCAGGTTGGTCACGCCGCGGTCGTGCAGGCGTTTCGCGAGCATGCTCGGCCAGGAGGCGTCTGCGTCCGTGGTGGATGTCGCCCCGTCGGTGATGGAATCGCCGAACGCCACGATCAGGCCCGTCTCGGCGGGCGCCAGCACGTGGACGCCGGAAAGGTAGTACCAGGAATTCGTTGTTCGCGCCGCCGTGAAATCAGCCGCGCCGCTGAAATCGCCTTCGGAGGAAATGTAAGTGGTATGCAAGCCGGTGGCGTGCTGCGTCGGAGGACCGGTTTCGCCGGGCACGTAGACGCTGATCACCAGATCGCCTACAGCGGGTATGGCCAGATCCACGGGATCGCTGATCATGGCCGCGCCGGGAGGAATCACGGCCGAGGCCAGACCGCTGAAGGTCAGTTTGCGATCCGAAGCCGGCATGATCGCCGAGCCGTGGTCGCGCAGCGCGATGTGGGCCGCGCCGATCCGCAGAGGAGAGGTTCCAAACGTGTTCGACAGCTCGACGCGCGCGATGCGCCCGCCGATACTGGTGTTCACGATCATGCGGATGGTCTGGTTATTGAAGCTGCGCAGGGGAGCGGGACCAGGCTTCGCTGGAGCCGCGGCCGGAGCTCCCGCAGCCACAGGTTTGGCAGGAGCAGCCGGAATATTCGTGGCGATCGGAGAAGCGGCCCAGGTGGCGACCCAATGCTCTTGGGCCAGCGCCAGGCTAGCGAGTAAGGTTACAGCCAGGGAAATCTTCGAAAATCGCATGTTGCGTGCCCTCCAGGTTCTAGTTTTGCAGTATATCCGAAGTTCCTTTCTTGAGGGGCCAGACGGCCTCTATGGAGTCGCCGCGGCACGCGTAGATGGAATCGTAGAGATTCACAGTTGGATCGCAGTGCGGCGGGATGAATTCGATCCGGCTGCCCAATTTCGGAAGGCCGCCGGGAAGATCGACATAACCGAACTCGTCTCCGCCCCAGCGGTAGCTGGACCCGCTCAAACCAAGGGCTTCCGGTCCGTAGCCGCGGTCGGTGGCGAATGCCTTGAATCCAGCATCCACAGTGACGAAACCCGGGTGATTGGCGCTCACCACGGTGGCCAGCACGGTGAGGGCGTGTTCGAAATCCAGGCCTTCGTGCCGGTAGGCGAGGTCCATGAACACGTACGATCCGGCCTGTAACTCCGTGAGACCGGCCACGGCGGTGTCGATCTCCCAGGTCCCGGTGCTGCCTCCTGAAACGATCTCGGTCGAAAGCCCTCGGCGGAGCAGGATGCCGATCGCGCGGGAAACGATCTGAAACGTCTCCGCGGACACTCGCTTGCGCTCTGCGAGCCCCCCTGCGTGCGATCCCCGCACGGAATACGCCTGGAGTCCTCGCAATTCCAGATTTGCGGCAAGATCCACGGCTTCAGCGAGTTCCGCCGCCCCTTCGGGCGTCGCGGCGCCGGTGCGGTGGTCGCCGACATCCAGATCCACCAGCACATCCACCTTGCGGCCCGCTTCCGCCGCGGCCCGATCGTACCAAGTCACCTGCTGAGGATGATCGACCACCACCATCGCGCCGGTCCGGACGATGCGCGCCATCTTCACCGGATCGGCGACGGGTGACGTCAGCAGCAATCCGGGGATTCCGGCTGAGGCCATCAACTCGGCTTCAGCGGCCGTCGCCACGCATACTCCGATCGCGCCCGCGGCGATCTGCCGCCTGGCGATCTCGACGCACTTGTGAGCCTTGGCGTGCGGCCGCAGCGCCTTGCCCGATCCTTTGATGCGTGCGCCCATGCGGGTCAGGTTGGTTTCGAACTTGTCCAGATCCAGCAGGAGCGCGGGCGTAGGCACTTGCTGCTTCGTGAGCACCAGCCCATTATGCATGCTATTCTCGGTTCGTTGAAACTCGTGCAGGTGGAGGTCCCTTCGGAGCCGGCTGTCGACGCGGCTACTCTGAAAACCGAACTAGAACGGCAAATCCAGGGCGAAGTGCGCTTCGACACGATCACGCGCGCCCTCTATTCCACCGACGCCAGCGTTTACCAGATCCGGCCGCTGGGCGTGGCGATCCCCAAGAGCCGCCAAGACGTCATCCGCATCGTGCAAATCTGCGGCCGGTTGCGCTGCCCGCTTACGATGCGCGGCGGAGGCACGTCGCAGGCCGGACAGGCGATCGGCGAAGGGCTGCAAGTCGACACGTCGAAGTACTTCAACCGAGTGCTCGAAGTGAACGCGGAGGAGCGCTGGGCGCGCGTCGAGCCGGGCGTAGTCCTCGATGAGATGAACGCGCAGCTTGCGCCGCTCGGGCTGCGGTTTGCCCCCGATATTTCTACCGCCAGCCGCGCGACGATTGGCGGCATGATGGCCAACAATTCGGCAGGCGCGCGCAGCGTGCTCTACGGAAAAACCATCGATCATGTGCTGGAGCAGACGGTCGTTTTGTCCGACGGAAGCATCGCCGAATTTCGCGAAATCGCGCGCGACCGTGTTCCCAAAGGGGATTCCCTCGAAGCCCGCGGTTATGAAACTGTCCTGCGGCTGGCTCGCCAGCATGCGGAGGAAATCGGCCGCCGCTATCCCAAGGTTCTGCGCCGCGTGGGCGGCTACAACCTGAACGAGTTCGTGGATCCGGCGGCGCCGGTGAACCTGGCGAAGATGATGGTCGGCTCGGAGGGCACGCTGGGCGTAGTGCTCGAAGCGAAGCTCCGCCTCGTTCCCCTGCCCAAGGCGAAAGCCGTGATGGTGATCGAATTCGCGGATCTGCTGGAGGCTCTGGCAGCCGCGCCGGTGATCGTGGAGCACAAGCCGTCGGCGGTCGAAGTGATGGACAAGTCGATCCTCGACAACACGCGCCAGAATGAAAACCTGGACCGCGTCCGCAAGAGTTTCATCGAAGGCGATCCCGCGGCGACGCTGTGCGTCGAATTTTACGGTGATCAGAAAGAGGACCTGCCGCCGAGGCTCGCCGCGCTCGAGGAGGATTTGCGCGCGCGAAAATTCGGGTACCGTTATCACGTCGAAACCGATCCGGCGGCGCAGGCCCGCGTCTGGAGTTTGCGGGAGGCCGCGCTGGGCCTCTCGATGGCGATGAAAGAAGACGCCAAGTCGATCTCCTTCGTCGAAGACACGGCCGTCGCGCCCGAAAAGCTGAGCGAATACATCGGCCGGTTCCTCCAGATCATTCGAGCTCACGGCACCACAGCGGGCGTGTACGCGCATGCTTCCGTAGGGTGCTTGCATGTGCGCCCCGTGGTCAATATGAAGACCGCAGAGGGCGTCGCGAAATTCGAAAGTCTGGCGAAGGCCGTGGCGAACCTGGTGCTCGAATTCGGCGGCGCGCTTTCAGGCGAGCATGGCGACGGACTGGTCCGGGGGCCGTTCATGCGCCAGATGTTCGGCGAGACGCTCTACGAAGCCTTCCGCGAGATCAAGCGCACCTTCGATCCGCATGGCATTTTCAATCCCGGAAAAATTGTCGATTCGCCGCCGCTGACGTCCAACCTCCGGTTCGGCGCTGGATATCAGACTCCGAATCCGCAAACCTGGTTCGACTATTCGGAATTCGGCGGCTTCGGCGGCGCGGTCGAAATGTGCAGCGGCGTGGGCGCGTGCCGGAAAAAGCTCTCCGGCACGATGTGCCCCTCCTACATGGCGACGCGCGACGAGAAAGACGTCACGCGGGGACGCGCCAACGTGCTGCGGCTCGCTATGGCCGGGAAACTCGGAGAGTCCGGACTGGGCGACCGGGGCGTGTTCGAGGTGCTCGACTTGTGCCTGGAGTGCCGCGCCTGCAAGGCTGAGTGCCCGGTGGGAGTGGATGTCGCGCGGTTCAAGAGCGAATTTCTGGCCGATTACTGGAAACGGCACGGGACTCCGCTCCCGGCGCGCGTTTTGGGCGGCGTCGCCCGCGCGGCGGTCTGGGGCTCCCGCTTCGCGCCCGTTTCGAATTGGATTGCTTCATCCGTATCCGGATTCATCGGCATCGATCCCCGCCGCACGCTTCCCGTTTTTAAACGCAGAACCTTTGCCCAGCATCGTGGAGCGGGCTTTAGTCCGCGCGGGGCTTCAGCACCGCAAATCACGCTTTTTAACGACACCTTCACCAACCACTACGATCCCGAAATCGGTATCGCCGCCCTCGAAGTTCTCGAGCGCAGCGGATTTGCAGTCAACGTCGTCCGGCCCGGATGCTGCGGCCGCCCGTTAATTTCGCAAGGCCTGCTGTCGGATGCCCGCAAGCAGGCCGCGAAGATCACCGACGGCCTGTCTGCCATCGCGCAGGGCGGCGGGAAAATTCTGTTTCTGGAGCCAAGCTGCCTGTCCGCCGTCAAGGACGACATCCCCTCGCTGTTGCGCGGTGACCAGCAGAAGAAAGCCCGCGAAATCGCCGCCGCCTGCATGCTCTTCGAGGAATTCGCGGCAGGGCTCGATTTGAAGCTGCGATCCGGCCCCAAGCGCGTGCTGCTGCACGGGCACTGTCACCAGAAGTCGATGGGCCTGCTGGACGCATCGAAAGCTTTGCTCGCGCGGATTCCCGGCGCGACCGTCGTGGATCTCGACGCGGGTTGCTGCGGCATGGCCGGTTCCTTCGGCTGCACGCGCGAGCACTACGAGGTTTCCGTGGCGATCGCGAACCGCAGGCTGATTCCTGCGGCGAAAGCCATGCAGGCGGGCGACGTGCTTGCCGCGCCAGGAACATCGTGCCGCCACCAGGTAGCCGATCTGAGCGGCGTCGTTGCGCAGCATCCTGCGGTATTGATCCGCGGCCTGATGGAGTAGAATGGCTCAACCTGTGACCGCACCGGGACCGAATCACGCCACCGGCCGTCCCACGCACGTTCGCCACGTCGTGCTGGGCCTGACGGTCGCCGCCTACATGATCACCTACATGGATCGCCAGGTGCTGGCGACCACGCGCCCCGCCATCATGGAGGAGCTGGGAATCTCGCTCACTGCCATGGGCTGGGTGACGTTCGCGTTCCGCATCGCCTACGCTTTGTTCCAGGTTCCCGGAGGCTGGCTGGGAGACACGATCGGAGCGCGCCGCGCGCTGACCATGGTGGTGAGCTGGTGGAGCGCGTTCACCGCGTTCACCGCGCTGGCCTGGAACGCGGCTTCCATGATCGTGATCCAGGTATTTTTTGGATTGGGCGAAGCGGGAGCGTTTCCGATTGCCACGCGCTCGCTCTCCCGCTGGATGCGGCCCTCCGAAAGAGGTTTCGCGCAGGGCATTACACACGCCGGATCGCGTCTGGGCGGAGCGATCACACCGACGGTCGTCACGCTGGCGATTCTTCCATTCTTTGGCTGGCGCGCGGCGTTCTACGCATTTGGCGTGCTCGGCGTGGTGTGGTCCGCAATCTGGTTCTTTTACTATCGCGACACGCCCGAGGAGCACAAAAGCGTAAACGCGGCCGAACGTGAATGGATCGCCGGCGGGGTCAAGCGTAAAGGACTGGGAAAGGTACCCTGGGGCCAGATTCTTTCCCACGGAAATCTGTGGATCCTGTCCGTGATGTATTTCTTCTATAACTACAACCTGAACGTTTACCAGGACTGGTTCCCAACGTACCTGCGGCAGTCGAAAGGAATGTCGCTGACCCAGATGGGCGTTTACGCAAGCTTTCCCTTGCTGGCGGGCGTGATCGGCGATCTGGCGGGCGGCTGGTTTTCCGATATCGTCCTGCGCCGCACCGGCAACGTCAACCTGGCGCGGCGGTGGGTGGCCATCGCGGGATTTCTCGTATCCGCAGTCGCGACGGTTCCCGCCGTGCTCGCGCAGGATCCCAAGATCTCCGTGGCGTGTTATTGCGTAGCGTTTTTCGGACTGGAGTGGACCGTGGGAATTTCCTGGGCGGTGACGCTCGACATCGGCGGCGATTTCGCCGGATCGGTTTCGGCCGTGATGAACATGCTCGGCAACATCGGGGGAGCGGTAGCGGCGACTGTTGTCACCTATACTGCGGCCCGGTACGGCTGGAACGTCCCGTTCATGATGACGGCCGGACTGTGCCTGATCGCCGCCGTCCTGTGGCTGAAGATCGAGGCCGCCCGGCGCGTATTTGCGGAGAACACCGCTTCCTGATGGGAGTCCTCACTGGGGTGCGATGGGAACGCGAACAGATCCCGCTGCGCCGCTGAGTTTGTCCTGGACGACAACGCGAAGCATTCCGGCCTGCGACGGAGACGGAATCGTGTTGTCGATATCCAGCCCTCCCACAAACGCCTGCCTGAGCTGATCCTCGGTCAATTCGGGAAGCTGGATCGTCTTGACGCTCACGTCCGTAGAACGCCCTCCTGCTTCCAGGGCCAGTCCGAGATCGAAGGAAGCGGTCCATTTGTCGCCGCGGCGCTCAAACTGTAAATCGGCGCCGCTCACCCGGACCTGCGCGACGTGAATGCCGGGCCGGGAGGGATCCGGAGCGGTAGCCGCCATCACGCCGATTTGTGTCGCATCCAGCTTGTCGGCGGCCAGCTCATGGATTCCGGCGTGCTGCGGCGCGGCCGCCGCGGCCAGGTAATTCTTCCGCGCATATACTTTCGCGCCATTGGCCTCCGGTCTCCTGGCGATCTTCACGCTCAGGTCATGGACTTTTCCATCGAGCGCCTTCTCATCCACGTAGAAACCGAGCGTGTAGGTGGCATCAGCGAAATCCAGCGCTTCTCGCAGCGGGATGGAGACGTCGTTCACGTTGAGGTAGGCCTTGCCGCCAGTCTGCTCGGCGATCAGTTGCAGCCCTTGATCGCCGGAAAGACTATTCGCCGACTGGATTACTTCCTGATCAACAGCAATCCGGCTGCCCGCGCGCGCCATGAGGCCGCCTTCCACGGGTTTGTCGCTGGCGGGTTGCGTGAAACTCGTCCCGACGCCGCGGACGTCGATGGCGTACAGAACGATGTTCGCGTCGCTCAGGATACGCACAAGACTGTCCACCTCGGCCTGATCGTCGCTCCGGCGTGACACGCCGGTTCCGTAGGTCAGCGGGACGCTGCTGGTCAACCAGAGCAGCGTCTTGCGGCCGGGAATACCGCTTAAACGCCGGGCGATGGAACGGAACGCCGCGGCCGTGATTTGCACGCGCGCAACCACGTTGATCGATTGTGCCGGATTCAGCGCATCGCGCAGGGCCAGATCCAGAGAATCTCCCCCGGCGCCGCCCTGCGCGTCCATGCGGGCCGCCGCTCCCGCCAATCGCTCCGGGCTGTCCAGGAACTCCTGGACGGGCGTGAGGGTGTCGTACAGGGAATAGAATGCGACGCGGTCGGCGGGCTTGAGGGAACGCAACAGGGCGAGGACCTTGGTGCGCGCGTTGGCCTGATCCATCGGATCGGGGGTGTTCAGCCGGTCGAATAAAATCACGGTCGCGTTCTGGGACTTTTCCCCGCGATGATTCATGCGATTCGAGGCGACATTGGCTGGTAAAGGCGTGAGCGGCTGGTTCGGACCGTTTCTACCGGTCACGGAGAAAACAGCGATATTTTGCGTTTTCCCCTTGTCTTGAACGGTAAAATCGTCCCGAGTCAAGCCGGGTACAACACCTTTATCCGTGCGGACCGCCACGTCCACTTGAACCAGGCGGGTTCCCACGCGATAGGTAGGCTGCGCGAAGGCAAGTGCCGAAAGGAAGGCCGCGAGGCAGGCCGGCAGAAATCTCTGACGCATGGCAAGGACCTCCCTGAGTCAGATGGCATTCTATTACAAAGCGGCCCGCGCTGGTGTGTTCTTCGGCTTTCTCTCCATTTCCAGCAGTTTTCGTTTGCGTCCCGGATCCCACCGATACCCGCCCGGTTCTCCCGTGCCCCGGATCACGCGATGGCAGGGGATCAAGAGCGGGACCGGGTTCCGCGCGCAGGCAGAGGCAACAGCGCGCGCGGCGTTCGGCTGTCCGATTCCTTGGGCTACCTCGCCGTAGGAACGAACGTCTCCGTAGGGGATGGATTGCAGGTACCGCCAGACGCGCGCCTGAAACGCGGTGGCGCGAATATCGAGCGGTAAATCGAGTCGCGGACGCGCACCCTGAAGGTGTTCCTGGATCGCGCGAACCCATGCCCGAAACGGCGCGGGCTGCGGTTTGGCGATTCCAGCCAGTTGCGCCCGGGGAAATTCATGGCGCAGTCTGGCGATCAGTTCGTCCTCCGAATCGCCCAGCGCGACGAAACACACGCCCCGATCGGTCGCCGCAATCGTCAGCAGCCCGAGCGGGGTCGCAATGGTTGCATATGTGATCGCTACGTGAGCGCCGCCCGCACGATATTCGGACGGCTTCATACCGAGCCGGCTGTCCACGCGCTCGTAGAGGCGGCTGGCGGAGCCGAATCCGGCGGCGAAGATCGCGTCCAGGACGTTGTCGCCCTGGCGAAGTTCTTCCTTGAAGGCCCGGACGCGGCAGGCTTCCTGATATTGCCTGGGCGTGAGGCCGAACATGGACTTGAACGAGCGCTGGAAGTGGAACGGGCTCATTCCTGCTCTCCGGCTGAGAGCTTCCAATGGCAGCGTCCGGCCGGAATTCGCTTGAATATATTCAGCGGCCTGCTGGAGTTTCTGGTTTGCGGCTGTGGCGCTCATACCTCAAGCGTAAGGCGGGAAGCCGGAAGCCGCTATCCGAATCTTGCTATTCGTGCCGCAATGCTTCGGTTGGATCCACTGAGACCGCCCGGCGTGCCGGGATCAGACTTGCGAGCACGGCCACAGCCACTAATCCCGCGGAAACTTCTACGAAAGTGGCCGGATCGGTGGCGGTCACTCCGTACAGTTCATTGGCGATAAAGCGCGTCAGCCCGATCGCGCCCCCGACCCCCAGAATCAGGCCGATGGCCACCAAAATCATCGCCTGCCGTACCACCAGAGTCATCACCCTGGTGGAAGTTGCTCCCAGCGCCATCCGGATGCCGATCTCGCGCGTCCGCTGCGTGACCGCATACGCCATCACGCCGTAGATTCCGACGGCGGCGAGCACGCCGGCGATCGCCCCGAATACGGTGAGCAGCAGCATATAAACGCGCCGATCGCTAACCTGATCCCGCAGATTCTGCTCCACGGAGCGAATGTCGCTAGCAGGCTTGCTGCGATCGATCTCGGCAACTGCGCTTTGCACGGCGGAGGAAAGCGACAGCGGATCGCCGTTGGTTCGCAGGATAAAAAACATCTGCGAGCGGTAATTCCAGGAGGGCCCCTGCCATTGCTGCGTCTGCTGGACGTGCGGCAGGTAAATGACGGGCTGAAGCTGGGCTTGCGCCTGGTTCAGCCGTACATCTCCCACCACGCCTATGATCTCGCGCGGCTGTTCATTGGGCACGAAGTCCAGTACGATGCGCTCGCCCAACGGGCTCTGATTCGGCCACCAACGCTGCGCCATGGTCTTGTTGATCACCACGACGAGCGGGGCAGCGGCCGTATCGGCCGCAGTGAAGTCGCGGCCTTGCAGAACCGGAACTTTCACAGTGGAAAAGTAATTCGGCGTCACCGGCATGTATGCGGCGTTCATTCCTCCGTCTTGCCGGCCGGGTTCCGGAGCGGGCCGACCTACGATTTGGAACTGCATCCGCATCGCTCCGGCGAAGGGAGGCCGGCTGGCTCCTGCCGCGGAAATCACTCCCGGCAGGCTCCGGACGCGTTCGTACAACCGGTCATAGGTCAACGCGACGCTGGGGCTGATGTCCCACAGCCCCACGCCGCGATACTGCTTGCCTTCGGGCTTCATTAACTGGCTCTGCGGGAACCGGAATCCGAAAGTGAGCAAGCCCTTGGGATCGCCGCCCAGATCGTTCTTCTGGATGTGCAGAAAGCTGTTCATCATCAATCCCGCGCCGATCAGGAGGACCAGCGCCAGACCGACTTGCGCGGTCACCAGGGCGCTGCGCAACCGCTGCCGCGCAAGTCCTTCGGAGCCTCCGCGCGTGGATTCCTTGAGCGAGGCCGCCAGGTCGATCTTGGAAGTTTGCAGCGCCGGAACCAGTCCGAAGAATAGCCCCGTGGCGATCGAGACCAGCGCCGTGAACGCCAGGACTCGCCCGCTCAGCAGAATTTCGGGCAGCGCCCCCTCCGGAAGGCTGGCAAGGATCAGCTTCAATCCGCCCCAAGCGAACGCGACGCCCAGGATACCCCCGCAGATCGCCAATAACACGCTCTCGGTGAGAAGCTGGCGCACGATTCTGCCGCGGCCCGCGCCCAGCGAAGATCGCACGGCCATCTCGGTCCGGCGCGAGGCGGCGCGAGCCAACAGCAGCCCAGCTACGTTGGCGCACCCGATCAGCAGCACAAACGCCACGGCTCCTTGCAGCACGGCGAGCGGCTGCTCCAGCCCTCGAAAAAACGCGCCCTGCATGGATTCCACCAGCACCCCTGTGTCCTTCGTGTTGCCCGGATACACTCCGACCAGGCCTTGGGCGATTGCAGCCATCTCGGCCTGGGCCTGCTGTACGGAAACTCCTGGCTTCAATCGGCCCGCGACCAGAAGGAAACTGGCGGTGCTGCTCAACTGCTGCGGCGTGAATCCGATGGGCGCCCAGAAATCCGTAGTGCTGTTGGCAAAGTCGAAGCCTTTCGGCATCACGCCGATGATGGTGGTTTCCTGGCTATCGAGCAGCACGGTCCGCCCGAGCACGTTGGGATCTCCCGCGAATCGGCGCTGCCAGAACGGATAACTCAGCACCATCACCGGAGCGGGGTTTCCGTCCTGATCTTCATCCTTGGTGTAGACACGTCCCAGCAGAGGCTTTACGCCCAGCGTGTCCCACATCGTGTAGGTGAAATGTTCGCCGTCCAGTTGCTCGGCGGGCGCTCCGTCGCGCTCCGCTCCCAGATTACTGGGAAAGCCGTACAGCCCGCCCATCCCTTGGAACGACTGGCTCCGGTCCTTCCAGGCCAGGTAGTTCCGGGCCGTGACATTGTTGCGAGCCCCAGGACGGTTCCGCGGAGCCGTCCACAGGACCACCAGCCGTCCCGGCTCCGGGTACGGAAGATCGCTCAGAAGCGTCGCGTTGATGATGCTGAAGATAGTGGCGTTCGCGCCGATGCCCAATCCGAGCGACAATGCCGCAACCGCTGTGAATCCGGGCTTCTTGAGCAACATCCGGAAGCCGTAGATGAGGTCTTGCCAAAGAGTGCTCAAAGGTTCACCTCAGCTCCGTCGCTTGCTAAGTTCGTTTCCTGAAAGACGGCCGACGGAGGCTCGTTGTTGATACACAGACGGAATCGCGCCGGAAAAGTTCCGGCTGGGACCGAAATGAAGCATGCGAACGGCCGCCGGACACGTGCCGGAATACTTGAATTACCGGGCTGCCGCGGAGCGTTACTGTTCGTTTCTGGGATTTGCCTGGCCGAGGGAGGCCAGTTGGAGCTTGACGGAACCGGCGGCGCCCGTGGCTCGATCCTCAATCGCCACACGCAGATCTCCCGAACGGTTTCCGGCGATCAGCCACTTTCGGATGGTGTATCCAGTGGCCAGCGCTTCGCGCAGACGCGGCTCAGTGAGGGTGATCTTGATCGTCTCCTCAGTCCCGTTGGGTTTGGACGCCGCGGGAAAATACGTGGCCAGACGGATCAGTCCCACCCAGTTATTCTTCTCTCTTTCCAGATGCAGTTCCTGGAGATTGAAGGTCATGGTCAACTGGTAGACGCCCGCCTGCCGCGGGTGAGGATCGAGGCGAGCCGTGAGGCCAATGCCGGTGGCTTCCAGCGGCGTCGCGAAAATCTCCTGGACGTTCCGCTCGCTCTGTTTTTCGCTGGTTTGCTTCAGGTCGGTGGCGTAGTAGCCCTTGCGGTACCGAAGATCGACGCCCTTACGCGCCACTTTGACCGAGAGCGAGTGATAGCTGCCGTCGAGTTTGATGTCGCCTGGGTAAAACCCCAGCGCGTAGGTGACCTCGGAATCTTCGGCGGCGGTCTTGATCGCACCGGCCAGGTCGGTAAGGGCATAGAACGCCCGCCCGCCAGTTCCGCCGGCAAGCAGATTCATGGTATCGATCCCCGGTGCGAGCAGACCGCCGGTGGCCGGATCGGCCGCACTGCGCGGGTCGATCGGGTAAATCGCGACGTTGGCATTGTTGAGGGTGTGAATGGCGGCATTAATTTCGCGGCTGAATTCTTTGTGCTCGATGGTCGGGTGGCCGTTGTGCGAGCGTACGTCGGTGGTTTGAGCCGGAAAGGCCGATGAAATCCACACCAGCGTCTTGCGCCCCGGCAAACCTTCCAGATGCGCCGCGATGAGTTCCAGCGCTTTCTCGATTATCACTGCGCGATTCACCTGCGCGGCATCCTGCATTTCCTTGATCGAATTCGCGTACATCGCGTTCGCGATCGGATCGCCCAAATCCGGCGCCGATGACAGAAGATCCTCCGCCAAGTCGTCCGCTGTCTGGTCGGGCGACGATTCCATGTGATACCGCTGGGCGGCCTGAATCAGCTTCTCCGGATCCTGTGTGAAGTCCTGAACCACGCGGAGCGTCTTGTTTAGGGTGTACAGAGCGAAATGATTGCCCGGCTTGAGCGTCGCGAGGTACTTCAAAAGCTGCTGGCGTGCGTAGCCCTGATCCCCCACGGCGCTGTTGAGCGTGTCATAGAGGATGACCGTGGTGCTCGCGGGCGCGCCGGCAACCAGGAGACGGTTCGAAACCGTCCCCGCCGGCAGCGAAATGTCACGCGCCGGGGAGTTTTTTGAGGAAACGAGGCTGAAAGCCGCGATTTTCTGCGGTCTGCCGTTATCGAAGACGGTGAAATCGTCCTGATTCAGATCCGTCACAGCCGAGCCGTTCCGGTGGACCACCACATCCACTTCCACCAGGCGCGTATTGACGCGGAGAACCGCGGCATCCTGCGCCGCCACGACTGCGGCTGCGAGAACCAATCCGCTCCACTTGACGGCTCCCACCATCGGTCTTATGGTACCCGACCGGGCGTCGCCAGAAGGGGCGGCGCGGCACGCTGAGAGCGTGCGCTACGCGGACTTCAGCATCTGGTAGTGCGTCCGGTACGGACCGTAGGTCGACCGGCAGGCGACCAACATCCCGATGGCCGCGACAACAACCGTCAACGCCATCGAATATCCGACTTTGTTGGGATCGTGGAAAAAGTAATCATTCAGCACCCCGGGCAGCAGCGGACCCAGGCTCCCGCCGCCCAAATTCAGCAGGAACAGATACAGCGCCGACACCTGCCCGCGCACCTGATTCGGGAAAATGTGCTGGAGCGCCGCAGCCGAGGTCCCCATCGCCAGGGCGTCGAAACACAGCGCTGGCGCAAGAATCGCCAGAGTCCATTCGGGCCGGGGAACCAGCATCGCCAGGGGCATCAGCAGCAGCGTCCCGATGGCGCTGATCACGGCAACTTTCAGCGGTCCTTCGGGAACTCCCCGCTTCTGCCAGCGGTCGCTCAAGCGGCCGCCCAGATACATGCCGGCGCAGCCGAAGGTAAGCAGGATCCCCGCCAGCGCGCGTCCCGACTGGCCCGGGGACCAGTGGTGCACTCGCTGGAAGAACGTCGGAACCCAGGCGAGCAGGCCATAGGTGATGGTTCCCTGGCAGACCATGCCAAGCGAGATCCCGGCCAGCGACCGCCAGCGCATGCGCATCTGCTTTACGGCTTCGCCGAAACTGAGCCTGGTGGGCTGGCCGTCGGCGGAAGCGAGCAAATTGCGGCGAACCGGCTCGCGAATCGTCAACGCCAGCAGCGCGAACAGGACTCCCGGCAAGCCTACGATCACGAACGTCAGCCGCCAGGATGCCATCGTCCCAAGCACCGGCACGGAAACGAACGGCGTGCGCGCCAGCATGTCCACGGTCGTGCCGCCTACCAGCATGGCGAGGCTTGATCCAATGAACACGCCCATGTAAAACACGCTGATGGCAGCGCCCAGCTTCTGCTTCGGGAATAAATCGGAAAGCATCGAATAGCCCGCGGGAGAAAGGCTCGCCTCCCCGACGCCCACGCCGATCCTGGTGAGAAACAGCAGCAGATAGCTCTTGGCCACGCTGCCCATCGTCGTGAAGAAGCTCCAGACCAGGATCCCGGCGACGATCAGGTTGCGCCGGTTCCAATGATCCGCTACGCGCCCCAGCGGCAGCCCCATCAGCGTGTAAAACACCGAAAATGCGAGCCCTTGCAGCACGCCGATTTCGGTATCGCTCACTGCCAGGTCGCGCTTGATGGAGGGGACCAGCAGGCCCAGGATCGTGCGGTCGACAAACGAAAGCGTATAGATTGCTGTGAGCGCGATGACCACCCACCAGGCGTACCCGGAGCCAGGGGCCGCGCCGGCTTCCGAAACGTCCCTTACGTGCCGATGCTGGGCTGTGCGGGGTATCATCAGAAATTACGCCGTCTGAAAGCGTACCAGATTTCCCATGAGTCAGCCCGTCAGTCTTGCTCCACGCGCGTTCTCGTCCACCGGCAATGCCGGCGTGATTACCATCGAGAACCCGCCGGTAAATGCGCTCAGCCCAGGTGTGCCGGAGGGAATTCTTGCGGCATTGGATGCCGCGGAGCGGGACCCGACGATTCGGGCGATCATCCTAATCGGCGGCGGACGGACGTTTATCGCCGGCGCCGATATCAAGGAACTGGAGCAAGCCGCCCGGGATCCGGAATCGGGCGGCCCGGACCTGCATCCGCTGCTCGCGCGCATCGAAGATGCTTCGAAGCCGGTGGTCATGGCGATTCACGGGACCGCGCTCGGCGGCGGGCTGGAAGTCGCGATGGCCGGCCACTACCGCGTGGCCGTGCCGGACGCATTGTTGGGCGCACCCGAGGTGAATCTTGGAATTATTCCGGGCGCCGAGGGGACGCAGCGCCTGCCGCGGCTGGTGGGCGTGGCGGCTGCGGTCGATATGTGCGTTTCCGGCAAGCCGGTCAAGGCTCCGGAAGCGTTGCGGCTGGGGCTGATTGACCGGGTGATCGAAGGCGATCTGCTTGCGGGTGCAGTCGCGTTTGCCGGCGAGATCGCCGGGAAACCGGTGCGCAAGACGCGCGAACGCAGCGAAAAACTGGGATCTCCGGCGGAAAATGCGGCGATCTTCGCGGCGGGCCGCGTGCAAGCAGCCAAGATCCGGCGCCATCAGACGGCGCCGCTGGCCGCGCTTGAAGCACTGGAAGCCGCGACGACGCTGCCTTTCGAGCAAGGCTGCAAGAAGGAGCGCGAGATCGTGCGGCGGGTTCTCGCCGGCGATCAAGCCCGGGCGATGATCCACCTTTTCTTCGCCGAGCGTGCCGTGGCCCGCGTTCCTGGAATTCCCAAAGACACGGCGACATTTCCGGTTGCCAGAGTTGGCATTGTCGGGGCGGGCACTATGGGCGGCGGCATCGCCATGGCGTGCGCCAACGCGGGGATTTCCGTCCTTCTGAAAGAAACGGAGCAGGCCGCGCTCGATCGCGGCATGGCCGCTATCCGCAGGAACTACGAAAGCTCAGTTAAAAAAGGCCGATTCCCGCAGGCCGTGATGGACCAGCGCATGGCGCTCATCCGTCCCCAACTCACTTACCACGGATTCGATCAGGCCGATCTCATCATCGAAGCTGTGTACGAAAACATGCCGCTGAAGAAGCAGATCTTCGCGGAGATCGATAAAATCGCCAAGCCCGATTGCGTGCTGGCCTCAAACACCTCCACGCTCGATATCGATGAGATCGCCCAGGCAACATCGCGGCCGCAGATGGTCATCGGGCTGCACTTCTTCAGTCCGGCGCATGTGATGCGGCTGGTGGAAATCGTGCGCGGGAAATTTCCCAGCAACGAAGTGGTGGCGACCTCGCTGGCCATCGCCAAAAAGCTCGGGAAGACCGGCGTGGTGGTGGGGAACTGCCGCGGGTTCGTCGGCAACCGGATGATGCTTCCCTATATGCGCGAAGCGCAGTTTCTCGCCGAGGAAGGCGCGACGCCCGAACAAGTGGACCGCGCACTCACCGATTTCGGCATGGCGATGGGTATTTTCGCGGTGGACGATATGGGCGGCATCGATCTGGCGTACCGCGTGAAGCAGGAATACGCATACCTGCGGCAACCCGGCGAGCGCGTTCCGCTGGTGCTGGACAAGCTCTACGAAATGGGCCGCTGGGGCCAGAAGCGCGGCGCGGGTTGGTACCGCTATGACGAGACCCGCGCGCCGATTCCGGATCCGGAAGTGAATGCGCTGATCGAATCCACGGCGCGCGAAGCCGGAATCGCCCGCCGCAGCATCACTCCGGAAGAGATCATCGAGCGCTGCATGTACGTGATGATCAATGAAGGCGCGCGCATCCTGGAGGAAGGATACGCTTCGCGCGCGGCCGATATCGACGTGATCTACTGCACCGGATACGGATTCCCGTCCTATCGCGGCGGCCCCATGTGGTACGCCGACACGGTCGGCTTGAAAAACGTATGCGCGAAGGTGGATGAGTTCCACAAACGCCATGGCCATTTATGGGAGCCCGCGCCTCTGCTGCGGCGGCTGGCTGCGGAAGGCGGCACATTCGCGGACTGGGACGCCGCGAAAGAGAAGAAAGCGGGCGCCGCGTGATTTCCAGATAGAAAGGCATCTCGTGAACATCCAGAATCTGATTGCGATCGACACCCACGTTCATGTCGAATCCGAAATCGCCGACAACGCCGCCGGCCAGGCTGCGCGCAAATACTTCGGCAATTCCGGCGTTTCCTACAGCCGGAAGGATCTGGCCGAATACTACCGATCGCGGAACATCGGCTGCGTCGTGTTCTCCGTCGACGAAAGCCTGACCGGCCGTCCGATGGTGCCCAACGACGAGGTGGCGGCGTTTGCGGCGGAAAACAGCGAATTCATGATCGCCTTCGCCAGCGTGAATCCCATGCGCGGAAAAGCCGCGGTGGAGGAAGCCCGGCGGCTGATCAAGGCAGGCGGGATTCGCGGCTTCAAGCTGCATCCGCCGCTGATGCAATTTCACGCAAATGACAAAGCCGCCTATCCATTTTACGAAGTGGTGGCGGAAGCCAAGCTCCCGGTGATTTTTCATACGGGTCACAGCGGTATTGGCACGGGGATGCCCGGCGGCGGCGGCGTTCGCCTGAAATACGGCAATCCCATGGACATGGACGATGTGGCCGTGGATTTTCCGGACATGCCGATCATCCTGGCGCATCCCTCATTCCCGTGGCAGGATGAGGCGATCTCGGTCTGCCTGCACAAGCCGCAGGTGTATATCGATCTTTCGGGATGGTCGCCGAAGTATTTCTCACCGGTGCTGATCCAGTACGCCAACAGCTTGCTGAAGAAGAAAATGCTGTTCGGGTCCGACTATCCGCTCATCACTCCGGAGCGCTGGATGGCGGATTTCGCCGCGATCAACATCAAGGACGAGGTCCGGCCCCTGATTCTCAAGGAGAACGCGGCGCGCCTGTTCGGGTTCGCCTGAGTCCGGCCGCGGGCGGCAAGCGGCCCCGGATCCGCATGGGAAGCGCACCGGCTGCTTCGCGGCGTTGTGCGCGGAACATAGGATGATGGTCCTAGTGCCGCGCAGAATTCGCACCACCGGCAGGCTCTTGCGGGAGACGATCGAGCGGTGTATCAAGCACAACACATCGCTGCTTTCGGCCGCGCTGGCATTCTACGCGTTGCTCTCGCTGGCTCCCGCGATGTACTTCATTGTGGCCTTCGCGGGTTTCGTGATTGGACCCGGCGCGGCGGCCAACCAGGTAATCGCTTGGGCGAACGACATGTTGGGCGCTGGCGGAGCCCGCTTCGTTGCCGGCATTCTGAACCGCTCAGGAACCGGGCGCTTTGCGACGTTTGCGGGCATCGTATCCCTGGCCTACGGCGCTACGGTGGCTTTCGGCGCGCTCCAGGACGCCTTGAACCTGGTGTGGGAAGTCCCGCCTTCGGAACGCGGCATCATCAAGCAATTTTTCCTTAAGCGGCTGATTTCTTTCGTCGCCGTGATGATCGTTGGGGTGTTGCTGCTAGTGTCTCTGTTGGCAAGCACGGTGATTTCGGCGGCGGGAAAATTCATTCCGCAGGCCCTGCCGGTGGCGGAATTCATTCTGCAAGTCGCGAATTTCGCGGTAACAATCGCGCTGGTGACTTTTTTGTTCGCCGTGCTCTACCGTCTTCTGCCGGATACGCTGGTAGCGTGGCACGACGTATGGATGGGAGCCGCCCTTACCGGGTTGCTTTTTGCGATCGGCAAGACGCTGATCGCGTTGTATCTGGGCCGCGCCGGTCCGAGCTCGCCGTTCGGGGCGGCGGGATCGGTGATCGTGTTCCTGCTGTGGGTGTATTATTCGGCGCAGATTTTCCTGTTCGGGGCCGAGTTCACGGAAGTGTATGCGCAGGCCCGCAAGGCATCATAGAAGTGTGCCTGCATTTCGAAGGTTTCGCACGCAGTCGATCAGGCGCTGCGCTCCAAGGAGCGGCAGCGGCGAATCAGCCGGAACCGGCTTCTGGTCGAAGAGCTTACGGCTTCTGGAGGCCACGCGCCCGGCCGACGTTATCGGTCGCTCAAAGGCGGGATGCGCAGTTCCGCAAGCTGCCCCAGGTGTCGCTGCTTTGAGAAAGGAGCGCCCTGTTAACCTGAAGAAATGCCCACTGCCTACATTTGCCAGGGCGTCCGTACGCCCATCGGACGGTACGCCGGAGCGCTATCGGGGGTGCGCACCGACGATCTGGCCGCGCATCCATTGATCACGCTCAAGCGGCGGTTTCCCAACAGCGACTGGGAATCGATCGATGAAGTCTACTACGGCTGCGTCACGCAGGCCGGCGAAGACAACCGCAACGTGGCTCGCATGGCTTTGCTCCTCGCGGATCTTCCGATGAGCGTTCCGGGCGTGACGGTGAATCGGCTGTGCGCCTCGGGAATGGAGGCGGTCGCAGCGGCGGCGCGCGGCATCGGAACCGGGGAAATGTCGCTGGCTATCGCCGGCGGGGTCGAGAGCATGAGCCGTTCGCCGTGGGTGATGCCGAAACCTTCGGCGGCCTTCCCGCGCGACCCGCAGATCTACGACACGACGCTCGGCTGGCGCTTCGTGAATCCGCTGATGGAGCGGAAATACGGCACGATTTCGATGGCCGAAACGGCCGAAAATGTTGCGGAAAAGTACAGAATCGATCGCGCATCGCAGGACCGCTTCGCTCTGGCTTCCCAGCAGAAGGCGGCCAGGGCGAAAGCCGCAGGCGTCTTCGCGGAAGAGATCGAGCCGGTCTGCATCCCCGGCAAGAAGGGCTCGGTCACGATGGTCGCGGAAGATGAGCATCCGCGCGCCGACACGACGCTGGAGGCCCTGGCGAAGCTGCCGACGCCGTTTCGCAAGGGTGGCACCGTGACCGCGGGCAATGCTTCCGGAATCAACGATGGCGCGGTGGCGATGTTCGTCGCATCCGAACAAGCCGCCGTGAAATTCGGCCTCACGCCGGTGGCCCGGTTCGTGGGAGCCGCTGCCGCCGGCGTCGATCCGAACTACATGGGCATCGGCCCGATTCCGGCGATCCAAAAGCTGCTGGCGCGCCTGCATCTGAAGATGGATGGCGTCGATTTTCTGGAGCTGAATGAGGCTTTCGCCGCGCAGGCGCTGGCCTGCACGCGGGCCTTCGGGCTGCCGGATGACAGCGAGAAGGTCAATCCGAACGGCGGCGCGATCGCGCTGGGCCATCCGCTTGGAATGAGCGGAGCGCGGCTCGTTCTGACCGCGTCCCTGCACCTGAAACGCACGGGAGCGCGCCGTGCCATCGCCTCCATGTGCGTCGGCGTCGGCCAGGGGATGGCCGTGATGTTAGAGCGAGTATAGCCGGAACAGCCCGGACGCCAGCATTCCGAATCCGGCCAAGCGCAGGCAGAGGCGCGTCCATCCTTTATCGGCCACCGGCGTGGGCGGAGCGAACAGCCCGCCCAGAATCGTATGAGCCTCGATCCGGTGCGTGTCCGCCATCAGCTTGTTCACAATACGGATCGCATCGGAAGGCGCAGCCAGAGCGTACAAGCCCGCATAGAGGAACGGGATCAGCAGGCAGAGAGAAAATGTCGCCTCAGGGCTCATGGCGGAAATCAACAGGGTATCAGCCCTGGGACTGAAACGGAAGTCCTGGAACGCAGGAACTAACCTTAGTAATGGAACGAATAGTACCTTAGCTTGGTGCTACTAGGAGTGAATGGGCCGGACGGCTCAGGTACTCCCATCATTGTGATTTTTTCCTCGGTCCCGCATTCTGGATGCGAAATCAAATGTCCGTTTCTGCCAGTCACAAAAAACGGGAACGGGGCGTCGTCCTGATCATGACGGCCCTGATGGCCGTCGTGCTGTTTGCGCTACTGGGGGTGGCTGTCGATCTGGGCCGCATGTTCGTGATCAAACACGAGGCCCAGGTTTTCACGGATGCGGCTGCGCTCGGAGCGGCCCTGAAACTGGATGGAACGCAGGCCGGTGCGACGGCGGCGGCAAATTACGTTTCCAGCAGCTCCAATAGGTGGAATCTGGGAACGCAGGCGTTTGCCTCGGGTTCCTACACGACCACGTTCGCCAATGATCCGGACGGTCCCTGGCTCACCGCCGCCAACGTGCCGGCAAACGCCGCTGGATATACGTACGTGAAAGTTACCGCGTCGCTTACCGTGCCGGTCTATTTCATCGGCGTTTTGGTGCCGGTTACCAGTAGCCCCGTCAACGCCTTGTCCGTCGCGGGCCAGATGCCGGATACCACGCTGTACGCCGGCGGATTCCCCTTCACGCCGCAGGCGTTTCCCTGCGCGACTCTCGCGAATCCGACGTGCGGGATGACGGTAGGACAACAATACACCATCCGCTATCCGGCGAGCGCAGGCAAAGACCCCTGCCCCGGCGACATCGGCGTCCACACAAAGGACGCTTCGGACCGGGGTTACTGGGGAGACAACAGCGCCAGCGTCATTCGCCGGCGAATTGTGGACGACTACCAGAGCGGAGCTACGGTCACCATCGGTGAAGCCATTGATCTCACCGGAGGAGCCAAAACCAGCGAAGCGGACTACGTAAATGAACGGGCGGGACAGGACGTTGCCACGATGCCTTACACCGCGTATCTGGCCGATCCCGGCCACAACGGCCGCCGCTTGGTGAACATGCCGATTACCGACTACAACACCGGAATCGCACTTGGGTATGGCATGTTTCTCCTGCTGCCCGACGGAAGCTACGGTCATACCGGTAACAGCGCCTGGTGCGCGATTTACGTCGGTCCGGGAGTGGAAGCAGCCGCCAATCCAGGCGCCGCCAGCACTCCTGGAAAGGGTCTCGCTCACGTGAGGCTGGTAAAATGACGCGGCGACATAGAGCGAACGGGCGAAATCAGCGTGGGAACGTGATGGTGGAGTTCGCCATCGGCGCAGGGGTCCTGGTCGCCGTGTTCACAGGCGTATTCGAGTTCGGGTATGCGTTTTACGTCTACAACAACCTGCTGGCAGCCGTGGACAACGGCGCCCGCTACGCGGCATATCGAACTTACGATTCCAACACAACGACGCCTTCTTCGGCGTTCTCGACCGCAGTCAAGAATATGGTCGTTTACGGGCAGCCAGCGGCCGGAACCAAGGCGATCGCTCCGGGCCTGACCGCGAGCAACGTGACCGTTACCCCCATTTTCAACAACAGCGTCCCGACCGCGATGCAGGTGAGTCTTTCCGGGTATTCGCTCAACGCCGTCTTCAAGACGTTCACGCTCGACAAGCCCGTCGCGACGTATCCATTTTTGGGGGTTTATGCGCCGCCATAATTCCAAGAACCCTTCGCGCTTAAAGCGCCAGCGGGGAAGCGTTTTCGTGGAGCTGAGCCTGATCTTCATGGCGCTGGTCTGTCTGCTGGTAGGCACGTTGGATTTCGGGCAGTTCTTGTTCATTCACCAGATGCTGACGGAACGGGCGCGCAGCGCGGTCCGCTACGGCGTCACGACGACTCCGCTCGATACTGCGGGTGTTCAGAATCTGGTCCTGTACGGACAGACCACGGGAAGCGGGCCTGGCATCTTCGGGCTCACATCCGACATGGTCCAGGTGAGCGCGTCGGGAGCGAACACGGACGACTATCGTCTGACGGTAAAGATCACGAATTTCCCGTACTCGGTGTTATCTCCCTACATCACAGGAACCTATTACGGGCCTGATATCGTTGCGGACTTGCCGTTAGGCGCGAACTACCAGTGAATCAGCCCCCGCAAGACGGCCCGGCGAAAAATGCGTCTTCTTAGGTGATCACTTCAGGACCTGCGGAGACTTCGGCGTTCTAGCGCACAACGCGTCTAAGAGCTGTTCGCGTACCTTCTGGCTCAGCTCTAATCCAATGACGTTGCACACAGGGCCACGCCGGAGGTAGCGCACGCGGCCCGCACCGGAAATATCCACGGTTTCAACTCGCAGGTTCACGTAGCTGTGCGCCGGGATGGGATCCATCGTCTCGATGCGGAGCCCGTCGGACGAAATGTCGCGGCATCTGCCGCGCGCGTAGCGGTCGGATCCATCCGCCTCAGTCCAGGCTATCTGAACGGGAAAGGCGCAGGGGATGCGCTCGTAACGGCGCAGGTCTCTGCGAGGCATTTCAGCGAGAAGACCGCTGGATCATCGCCTGATTGTAACTTGCGGGGCTGTACGCAGGGGAAAAAACGCGGACGCCGTCCGCGATCATCTGGTTGCCACGCAACGCCAGCGCTGCCAAGTTTTCGTTGTGAAGAATCGTATCGTTCATAGGTTCTCAGCTCCTGATCAGTTCTGAAATTTCCGAGGCCGACTCTCGACCTGCCGCCGGTTTAATGCGGCCTTCGCTGCCGGTAGGCAGCGTCGCCGTCACTTTGTTCGACAATCTCCCAGTGGGCGGCGATTAACTCCCGTGCCTTATCTAGAAACCGCTGGCGGTAGGCCGGGTCGCTAAAGCGGAAAGTCGATTTCCCGCCAGACTTTTCCCACGCGTCTTTCGTCGTCCCACCACGTCCGATGTTCGGGAACCGCCCTTCTTCGGCCCACTCAAAGAGCCCTCGCAGGCAGAACATGGTTGCGAGATCCGTGCGGCAAGTGACACTGAAACGATATCGTGCGTACCATTCGTTATGGTCCATGTGCTCAGTTGCCGACGGCCGAGAGCATCCGAGGGCCTCAGCGCCACTGGACTCCGCGCCTCCGGAATACGGCGAACGCAAGAACGTAGCAGTATCCACGCTCCAGGCACAGCAAGCGGCTGCGCGAAATCCTGCGCAGTCACAGGCGTGGCAGGACTGTGCATTGTCACTGAGCGCTCTCCGACACTCAGAGCAGTTTTTTTGGCAACCCCGGAATTGTACATCTTAGATTCGCTCCGGTCAATGCAGGAAGGTTCAATTTTTTGTAAGCTCGGCCTACCTTGCTCTTACGAAGGTTTCATTCTGGAGCGCAGCGGTAACTATCGGGCGTGCAGGCCGGCCACAGCAGAAATCGGACGCTACGCGCGCGGCCGGAGAATCGTCGCTCGATTGCCTCCAGGCGCAAACGATCAGCCGACGGACTGGGACATGCGCGCCTTCAGGAAAGTCCGGGCCTCCGCCAGTTCGAGATCGCTGACGATGTGCGGTCGCGAAGGATAGATTCGCAACTCCACATCCGCGCCGAGCTCTGCCAGCACGCGCGCCGTTTCGCGGGAGCGCTGCTCGGGAATCCATTCATCCATGTCGCTGCCGCTGATAAATACGTGCAGCCCGTCCAGCGTCCGCCCTCCCGCGGGACGCCAGTCGGTTCCGGCGGGACCCATCAGGCACCCGCTGAAGACCACGATCGCTCCGATGCTATCCGGATGGCGCAGTGCGTACTCCACCGCGATGCACGCGCCTTGCGAAAACCCGACTAGGAAAATGCGCGATGGGTCCAGGCGGCCGCCTTCGCCGGCGTCCAGCGCCAAACGGCGGCAGCGCTCGACCGATCGCGTCAGGTGCGGCTCATTGGATGCGAGCGGCTCCATGAACCGCCCCGGATACCATAGGCCGTTGTCGGCGTAGGGCGCGATCCAGCGCGTGCCGCCGATCTCCAGGCCGGTGGCCAGATCGAGCATTTCCTGCTTGGTTCGGGAGCGTCCGTGGAGGAGAATGCCGGCGCGTTCGGCCTGCCCCCTGGGCTGGCCCGCCTCGCGCAGGCGGACCACCGGGGTAGGATTTGGCACCGCGAACTACTGTTTATCGCCGCCGACGAATTCGGCCTTCCGCCGGGACGGGGTGGGGCCGGACGACGAACTCGCCGACGCGGGACCCCGATCGGGCAGCGTGGCCGCGGCGACCTTCCTGGCATCTTTCGGAATGTTGCCCTCCGGCACGCGGATCGGCTCGAGCATCGCCACGATCTCGGCGCGCTTCTCTTCAAACCAGGGCGGCAGCAGCAGGTGCGTACCAAGCTCGGGTTCGGGTTCGTCGCGGGCGAACGCGCCTTCGGCCGTCGCGGCGCATTCCACGAGAATTCCGCCCGGGCAGCGGCAGTAAATCGAATGGAAATAGTTGCGGTCTTTGATCTCGGAACAGTCGGTGTAGCCGAGCTCTTCGTAGATGGCCTTCTGCTCGGCCAGTTTTTCGTCGCTCTCCAGGTCCATGGCGACGTGATGCGCGGTGCCCGCGCCGAAGGTCCAACTCCCGGACGGCCGCTCCGGCTCATGGATCAGAGTGATGGTTCGGGACGGGCCGCCGCCGGCGACTTCGAAGCGATGGAACTTGCCCTCGGTACCCGTTTTCTTGAATCCGAGAGCGTCGACAAAGAAGCGCTCGGTTTCCGCGATTTCCCGGACCGAAAGCACCGGGCCATGGAAGCCCCGCATCGTAACGTCCGCACTGATCTGATCCGTGGTCCAGCCCTTGCGTTTGTCGGAATCGTCCTCGATGACCTCAAGCTGCAATCCCGAGGGATGGCTGAAACGCAGATACTTTGTTCCAAAGCGTTCCTGCACGCCTTCATTAGGAACCTTATGACGCTTCACGTGTTCTTCCCAGAACTTGATGGATCCCTTGGGCACGCTGTAGGCTGTGGACTGGATCTGGCCCGAGCCCGGCCGCCCTTTTACGCGGTTGTACGGAAATGTCGTATAGACCGAGCCCGGCTCGCAATCCGCATTCGCGTAATACAGATGATAGTGCGCGTATCGTCCGTCGAAAAGAATCGTCTGCTTGATGAGGCGCTGCCCGCAGACCTGGGTCATGAAGTCGATGTCTTCCTGGGCGCCGCCAGCGCACACAGTGATGTGATGTAATCCTCGAACTAAGGACATGTCCGTCCCTCCGGGGGGATTATAGCAGATCATTTTTGAACTGGATCAGTCGGTGCAAGGCAGGAATCACGCCCGCGATCAGGTCGCACTATTGCGGCGCTATGCGGACGTCGGTGAACGGAGTATTTGGCAGATCTTTGAGAAACCCGCTTCCGAAGAATTGTCCGAAGAACAGCCGCAGATTGTCGTCCGCGCAGGGTGGGATGCCGTTCGGGAGACTAGCCGGTAATGTCAGCGTTTATCTGGTAATGCCCTGCAAGCTTTCGACGAAAAGGCTGACGACCTGTCCCGCTGCTACCGCAACAGTGGCGAGAATGAATAGCCGACCGAGACGACGTGGTTCGCGGTCTGCGCAGCCCTGCTAGAAGCGAACCCGCACCCGCCAGAACGAGAAGACGAAGCATAACTCCTCCAGTTCGGGACGCGGTCTTACTCAGTCCAGTATGCCTCCGACGCCACTGTCAAAGCCAGGGAGCAGAGCCAGGGGAACCCGCCAGTCAAGGCCCAGGCGCAATAGAACTTTGACCACGCTCTTTGCCTTGGCGATTTTGTTCTAGAATAGCCCGCAGGAGGGGAGCGACCATGAAGGCATTAGGCGTACCGACATCTATCGTCCTGGCGCTAGCGTCTGCCGTGGTGCCGCTATCGGCGCATCATTCATGGCCGGTGAGCTATGACCGGCTCGTCACCGTGAAGGGCAAGGTGATCGACTTCACATGGGCCAATCCGCACCCGATGATCACACTCGAAGTTCAGGCCAGTGACGGACGGGTGGAGAAGTGGCAGGTGGGCGGCCCCGCCATCAACCGGATGGAGGCCAACGGCTGGACCAAGACAACCGTGAAGAGCGGCGACACGATCACGGGCATCGGCTATCAGTTTTCCGACGGACAGAAGATCGTCAGGCTGGAACGGGTCACGCTGGCCGACGGCAAGGAACTGCGCGTTTACGGCCGCTAGGGATTCGACGGCCGGCCGCGGGGCCGAGCAGGTCTGACTGGACTGGACTCGAAACCGGGCGCCCATGGCAAAATAGGACGTTTGGCCCACATACGTTCACTCACAGAAGCGATCCGGGAAACGGTTCGCGACGGCGATACCGTCGCCCTGGAAGGGTTCACGCATCTGATCCCGTTTGCGGCCGGGCACGAGATCATCCGCCAGGGGAAGCGCGACCTCACCGTGATCCGCATGACGCCGGATCTGATCTACGATCAGCTCATCGGCGCCGGATGCGTCAAGAAGATCGTGTTTTCCTGGGGCGGAAATCCGGGCGTCGGATCGCTGCACCGCCTGCGCGACGCGGTGGAGCACGGCTGGCCGCATCCCATTGAGATCGAAGAGCACGCACACGCGGGCATGGCGGCGGCGTATAGCGCCGGGGCGGCGAATCTGCCGTTCGGCCTGCTGCGCGGCTACATCGGAACCGATTTGGTGAAGTACAACCAACGGATCAAGTTCATCGAGTGTCCGTTTACCGGGCAGAAGCTGGCGGCGATTCCCGCGCACCGGCCCGACGTCGCCATCATCCACGCCCAGAAAGCCGACCGCCGCGGAAACGTTCTCATGTGGGGCGTCGTCGGCGTGCAGAAAGAAGCCGTGCTCGCGGCCAAGCGGGCCGTCGTGACAGTGGAGGAAATCGTCGACGATCTGAACGCGCCGCCGAACTCGGTGGTGCTGCCGTCCTGGGTTTTGAGCGCCGTCTGCGAAGTGAAGGGCGGCGCGTTTCCGTCCTACGCGCAGGGCTACTACCAGCGCGACAACGCGTTCTACAAAGCGTGGGATGTGATCGCCCGCGAGCGGGCGACGTTTCAAACATGGATCGGCCGGCACGTGCTTGGAACGAAGGATTTCGCCGAGTTCAAACGCAGCCTGGAGGCTGCCCCCAGTCATGCGTGAGGCCGCCTACACCTCCGATGAAATGATGACGATTGCGGCGGCGCGCATGATCCGCAATGGCGTGACGCTGTTTGTCGGCATCGGGCTGCCCAGCGCGGCGGCGAACCTGGCGCGCCTGACGCATGCTCCGGATACCGTGCTGATCTACGAATCCGGAACGATCGGCGCAAAACCGGCCGTGCTGCCGCTTTCGATCGGTGACGGCGAGCTTTCGGAAACGGCCGACGCCGTGGTCTCGATCCCCGAGATTTTTTCCTATTGGCTGCAAGCCGGACGGATCGGCCTCGGATTCCTGGGCGCGGCGCAGATTGATAAGTACGCGAACATCAACAGCACGGTGATTGGCGATTACAACAGGCCCAAGGTGCGCCTGCCGGGCGCGGGCGGCGCGCAGGAGATCGCGGCGTTTTGCGGCGAGGTGCTCATCGCGCTGCGCCACAATCATCGCGCGTTCGTGAACAAGCTGGATTTTCTGACCTCGGGCGGCTATTTCGAAGGCGGGGACAGCCGCCAGAAGCTCGGGCTGCCGGGCAAGGGTCCCACCAATGTGATCACGGACCTGGGCATTCTCACGCCCGATCCGGTCACCAAGGAACTGACGCTCACCAGCCTTCATCCCGGCATTAGCGTCGAACAGGCAGTGGCGGCTACGGGATGGCCCCTGAAAGTCGCCGCGAAGCTCGGCACAACCGCGCCGCCGGCGCCCGCCGAACTGAGCATTTTGAGGGACTTGAACGAGCGCACGGCTCGGGCGCACGCGGGCCAGGCATAAACTGGTCTACTAGGACCATGCTGACTCGCAGAGACGCCTGCCTGGCGATCGTCGGCGCAGGGGCGGCGCAATACGCCGCCGCGCAAAATCAAACCCGGACCATCGAAGATTTCTTCCGCGATTTCACCGCGGAATGGGTCCGCGCCAATCCGAGCCTGGCAACGCCGCTGCGCTATTTCACCGGCGACGAGCAGGACCGGCTGGAGCGGGAGCTTGCGCCTTTGACTGGAGCCGCAGCTCGCCAGCGGATCCGGCTCGCACGGAAGGGTCTGGCGGAGCTTCGCGAGTTTGACGCTGGCGGAATGACGGAAACTCAACGAGTTTCCGCTGCGGTAATGGCTTGGCAGCTCGAAATTGCGGCGGCCGAAGAACCGTATTTTGATTACTCGTTTCCCCTGGAGCAGATGAACGGCTGGAACGTTTCCGCCGTCGAAAGGTTCACCGTATCGCGGCCTCTCTCGAAGCCGCGCGATGCGGAGAACTACGTGGCCGCGCTCACCCAAGTGAGCGCGCGCATGGAGGAGGCGATCTCCGAATCGCGGCGGCTGGCGGCGAAGAACGTGATTCCGCCGCGCTTCATCCTGGAAACCACCATCCGGCAGATGCGGAACTTCGTCGACCCGGCGCCGGGGCAGAATCCGTTCGTGACCGCGTTTGTGGACAAAATGGCAGCGGTCGAAGCGATTCCGGCGGCGCAGCGCGACAGACTGCGCGCGGAAGCGGAGAAGATCGTCGGAACGCAGATTTATCCGGCGTGGAAGAAGGCGATCACAACGTTGCAAGCGCAGGTGCCGCGATCTACGAATGACGCGGGATTATGGCGGCTCAAGGGCGGCGACGAAGCCTACGCTTACTTCCTGCGGCGCTACACGACCACAAACCTGACCGCAGAGCAGATTCACCAGATCGGCCTCGATCAGGTGGCGCGGATCGAAGCCGAGATGGACGCGCTGCTGCGGAAGCTCGGCCGCGCCGCGGGACCCGTGAAAGAGCGCATCGCCAAGCTGAAACTCGACCTGCAATATCCGAATCCCGCCTCGGAAGAAAGCCGCGCGCAAATCATGCGCGATATCGAAGGCATTCTGCGCGATGCCGAGAAGCGCGCGGCATTGCTGTTCGATGTGCGCCCGAAAGCTCCGGTCATCGCGCAGCCGTTCCCCCGTTTTCGGGAGGCAAACGCGGCCGCAAACTATAACGCGCCGGCCCCGGATGGTTCGCGTCCCGGGATCTTCCAGTTTCCGCGCCGGATCGAATGGATGACGCGGTTCGGTCTGCGCAGCGTGGTGTATCACGAAACGGTTCCGGGACATCACTTTCACATCGCACTCCAGGTGGAAAACAAGGAATTGCCGCGGTTCATGCAGGTCCGCGCGTTGGGCGGGATCTCCGCGATCACCGAGGGTTGGGGGCTCTATGCGGAAAGACTGGCTGCTGAGTCCGGCTGGTATGAGGGCGACATCGAAGGGCAACTCGGCCAGCTCGATTATGAATTGATGCGCGCCCGGCGCCTGGTGATCGATACCGGGCTGCACGCGAAGCGCTGGACCCGCCAGCAGGCGATCGATTACGGCATCGAGGCAAGCGAGGTCGAGCGGTATACCATATATCCCGGCCAAGCCTGCTCCTACATGATCGGCGCACTGAAGATTCTGGAACTCCGCGACAAAGCGCAGAGGGCGCTCGGCAGTCGATTTTCACTACGCGAATATCACAATGTCGTGCTGCGCGCGGGCAGCGTTCCCTTGCAGGTCTTGGAAAATCAGGTCGATGCCTACCTCCGCGCCTAAAGCTGTCCTGTCGTTCCTCTATGAAGCGCTCCCCTCGCGCGTGGTGTTCGGCGCCGGGGCGCTCGACGCCTTGACGGAGGAGGTCGCGAAGCTGGGGGCGTCGCGCGCTCTGGTTGTGTGCGCGCCGGAACAGCGCGCGATGGGAGCGGACATCGTGCTGAAGTTGGGGGCCCGCTCGGCGGGAGTCTTCGACGGCGCCATGATGCACGTTCCGATCGATGTGGCGCAGGCTGCGCGAGAAAAAGCCCGGCGCGTAGGCGCCGATTGCTGCGTCGCCATCGGCGGCGGCTCAACCACGGGGCTGGCGAAGGCGATCGCGCTTACTTCGGGGCTGCCGATTCTGGCGATCCCGACGACCTACGCCGGATCGGAGATGACGCCGATCTGGGGCCTCACCGAAGGCGGGCTGAAGAAAACCGGCCGCGACGCGCGCGTGCTGCCGAAGACGGTGATTTACGACCCCGCGCTGACTTTGTCCCTCCCAGCGGCGCTTTCGGTTACCAGCGGCATCAACGCCATCGCGCACTGCGTGGAGGCGCTGTATTCGAAGGACGCGAACCCGATCATCTCTCTGATCGCCGAGGAAGGCCTTCGCGCCATGCCGGGTGCGCTTGGCGAGATCGTGAAGCGTCCATCGGATCTCGATGCCCGCTCGCGCGCGCTCTACGGCGCGTGGCTGGGCGGCGTTTCGCTGGGAGCCGTAGGAATGGCCCTGCATCACAAGCTGTGTCACACGCTGGGGGGAACCTTCAACTTTCCGCACGCCGAAACGCACACCGTTGTTCTTCCGCACGCGGTCGCCTACAACGCGTCCGCGGCTCGCGAGGCGATGGACCGGATCGCCCGCGCTCTCGGAGCCGATTCCGCGGCGGCCGGGCTGTACGATCTGGCGGCATCCCTAGGCGCACCGGTCTCGCTCGCTTCACTCGGAATGCGCCGGGAGCAGATCGAGCAGGCCGCCGAGCTTGCGGTTCAGAATCCGTACTACAACCCGCGCCCGGTCACCCGCGAGGGGGTCCGCAAACTGCTCGAGAATGCGTTCGACGGAACCAGACCAGCCGATTCCGTCTGAGGGACAATATTGGTATGGCGCTGACTGCATCCACCATGATGGAACTGGGGACCGAGATTCCCGCGTTCGCCTTGCCCGATGTCCGCACGGGAAAGATCATTCGCGTACCGGAGCAGTGCGCTCCCGGGCCGATCCTCGTGATATTCCTGTGCCGGCACTGTCCCTACGTGATCCACGTCAAAGACGAGCTGGCGCGGATCGGCAGGGATTACGCGGGGAAGGTTTCCATCGTCGCGATCTCTTCGAATGATGCCAGCGCTTTCCCCGATGACTCGCCCGAGCGGCTGAAAGAGATGGCGGAGGAGAGCGGTTTCAATTTCCCGCTGTGTTACGACGAATCGCAGGACGTTGCCCTGAGTTTTTCGGCGGCGTGCACGCCGGATATTTTTCTGTTCGATAAGAACCGGCGGCTGGCGTATCGCGGCCAGATCGACGCCAGCAGGCCTGGAAACAACATCCCCGTGGACGGGCGCGATTTGCGGGCAGCGATGGACGCGCTGCTCAGAGGGTCGCAGCCATCGCCCGAGCAGCGTCCGAGCATCGGATGCAACATCAAATGGAAGCCGGGCAAGCAGCCGGTGTACTATCATTCGGCTCTGGTCAGCAAGAAGTAACCAGTGTTTCGCTTTGCTGCTGTGCTGTTCGCCTGTGCCCTGGCCTGGGGACAAGCCCCGCAGGAATACACGGTTCAGGTAGTGGCGACAGGCATGCGCTACGCCGACGGACCGGCGTGGTCACTGGAGGATTTTCTGCTCTTCAGCGACACGGTTACGGACAAGCAGCACAAATTCACTCCGGGAAAGGGCGTCGTCGAAATCGGAAGCAGGCCCGGGGGCACGGCCGGCAATGCCTACGACGACAAGGGCAACCTTTACACCTGCGAATTTCGCGAGCGGCGCGTCACGCGCACGGGCAAGAACGGCAAGGCGGAGATCCTCGCGGCCCGGTTCGAAGGAAAGCGCCTGAACGCACCGAACGATATTGTTGTGCGGCGCGATGGGAACGTTTATTTCACGGATCCGGCGTTCGGGAATCAGGAAGACGCTCGGGAACTGGATTTTAACGGCGTGTATCGTGTGACCACACGCGGACAAATCGAAGCGATCGCCCGCTGGACGAACCGGCCAAACGGAGTTGCGCTTTCCCCGAACGGCCGGATTCTGTACGTTTCCGATTCGGACGGGCAAACGATTCACGCGTTCGACCTGGATCGAGGCGGCGCGGCATCCGGAGACCGCGTTGTGATCTCGAACATTCCTGGAGCCCCTGCGGGCCTGCGCACCGATGAGACCGGCAATATTTATGTCGCGGCCAGGGACGTGCTGGTGTATTCGCCGCAGGGGGCATTGGTCCGCACGATTAAAATCGCCGAGACTCCGTCTAATCTCGCGTTCGGCGACCCCGATTTTTCCACTTTATTCGTTACCGCGCGCACGTCGGTGTACCGCATCCGGCTGGGCGTGAAGGGAGCGGTGCCGTATTCGCCTTAAGGGTTCCCCGAAAGCCGGACGCAAATCTTCGCGGAGATATCCCGCGCATCCGTTACCGGGCGTGGGTGCGCTGATTTTTCGCGGGCCGGGAGGGCGAGGCCCAATTTTGCTGGTGGAACGCGGCGGCCATCCGTTGAAGGGATACTGGTCGCTGCCCGGCGGACTGGTGGAACCTGGAGAGACTCTGGAGCAGGCGGTGCGCCGGGAAATCCTGGAAGAGACCGGACTGTACATAGAACCGGTCCAGATGTTCGGAGTGTTCGAGCGGTTAATGCGCGACCGCCGCGGCCGCGCCGAGTATCATTACCTTCTGCTGGATTACATCTGCCGGGTGACCGGAGGAACGCTTCGCGCCGGCGACGACGTGGCGCGCGCCGCCTGGGTTCCGCGCGAAAAGTTGGGCGACTACCGCATGACGGAAGGAACGCGCGAGGTTATCGAATTGGCGTATTCCCGTGCAAATCGAAAACGCACTGCAACAAGCTGAAACGACGCTCGAGTTCGATGCGCTGCGCGCTTTGGTGGGCCGCTATGTGCGCAGCCCCATGGGGCAACGCGAGCTCCAGAATCTGAAGCCGCAGGGAGATCGCGCGGCGATTGAAAGCGCCCTGCGCGATACGGCCGAGGCTATTGAATACCTTCGAGCAGCGTCGCATCCGCAGCCGGCGGGACGGGGGGCGGCGATCCGCCCGCGCTTCGATATCGCCGCCGATCCGACACCTGTGGTGGGGCGGCTTCGCATCGAAGGCGCCACGCTCGAAGCGCTGGAGATCTTCGAACTCGCGCGTCTGCTGGATGTCGCCTCGGAAATCCGCTCGCTGGTTCTTTCGGCGCGCGAACGGTATCCAAGGCTCGCGTCGCATGCTTCTGCCATCGCGGAGCTGCGCGAATTGACGCGCGAACTTCGCGGCAAGATTCTTCCCGACGGCGCCCTGGCCGACGATGCCAGCGTGGCGCTCGCCCGGCTGCGGCGCGATAGCGAGCGCCAGCGGCGCCTGATCGAGGATTCGCTGGCCCGCTTCCTGCGCGCGCACCACGAGGACGGCACACTCCAGGAGGATTTCGTCACGATTCGGAACGACCGGTTTGTGGTGCCGATCGTCACCGGCCGGGAGCGCCGCGTGGATGGCGTGATTCATGGCTCCAGCGGGTCCGGAGCCACGGTCTTTGTAGAACCTCTGGAAACCATCGGACTGAACAACCACCTGGTCCGGCTGCGCGATGAGGAACTGCGGGAAGTGCACCGTCTGCTGCGCGAGTTCACCGCGCGCCTGCGGGAGCACGCGGCGGACATCGAGGCCTCGGTCGCGGCCCTGAGCCGGCTGGAGCTGCTGTTCGGCAAGGCAGAATTCGCGCTGGATTTCCAGTGCACGGTGCCGCGGCTGAGCCCGCCGGATTCGCCCGGAATAGTTCTCGAAAACGCGCGCCATCCCCTGCTCGAAGACATTTTACGGAGCCGGAGGAAGAACGTAGTCCCGGTTACCCTCAAATTGAACGCCTCGCAAAACACGCTGCTGATCAGCGGCCCGAATACCGGCGGCAAAACCGTGGCGCTGAAGACGGTCGGGTTGCTGGCCCTGATGACGCATGCCGGCCTGCCGGTTCCCGCTGAAGAAGCCGAGTTTCCACTGTTCGATCAGGTGCTGGCCGATATCGGCGATCATCAGTCGCTGGCCGAGAGCCTCAGTTCGTTCTCGGCCCACATCGCAGCGGTGAGCTCCATGCTGGAACGAGCTACGGGCGCTTCCCTGGTGCTGTTGGACGAGCTCGGGCGGGCGACGGATCCCGAGGAAGGCGGCGCGCTGGGCGTGACGGTGCTCGAGGCATTTCGCGCGCGAGGCGCGTTCACACTGGCATCCACGCATTTGATGGCGCTCAAGATGTACGGAGCGTCCACCAGCGGCGTTCTAAATGGTTCCATGGGATTCGACGACGCGACGCTTCAGCCTACGTACGTGCTCCGGCTCGGGGCTCCGGGAAAATCCGCGGGGTTGGATGTCGCGAGCCGGCTGGGTCTCGATCCCGGCCTGATTGACGCGGCGCGCCGGAGAATGGCGGCTTCGGATCGGGACGTCGGGCGTTTTCTCGGTGAGTTGCATCAGCGTTTGGAGCAGGTCGAAAAGGAACGCGCGGACCTGGCGGCACGGGAGAAAGCGCTGGAAGCGCGTGAGCGGAAATTGGAGCAGAGCTGGGAGCGCAAGTACGCCGCGAAAATTCGCGAGGTCGAGAACCGTGCGGTGGAATTGTCGGCACAGTTCGAGCGTCGCGCGCAAGAGACGATCGAGGACCTGAGCCAGAAAGCGCGCGCACGGATCGCGAGGACGCGCCGGGAATATCAGGAGCAAGTGAGCTCGCTGGCGCCGCCCGCGGCATCCAAATCCGCTGCGCCGCTGCAATTGGAAGAGGGCGCGCAAGTGCGCCTCCAAGGGATCCGCCAGCCTGCCACGATCCGCCGCGTTTTGGATAACGGCGAATTGGAAGTGGAAGCCGGGTATCTCAAAATGCGTGTGCCTGCTGCGGATGTGGAAGAGGTGATGCCGAAGCAACCGCTTGGCACCCGGACCGTGACGTTTCGTCAAGGGCCGGAGTTCGCTACGTCGCTGCGCGAGATCAACGTGATCGGCCGCCGCGCCGAGGAAGCCTGCGACAGCGTGGACAAGTTTCTGGATACGGCCGCGCTCGCGCAGGTTGAAAGCGTGCGGATCGTTCACGGCCATGGGATGGGAATCCTGAAGAAAGCGATTTCCGAGCTGCTGGCTCGCAATCCGCATGTCGCGAAGTTCTATGCGGCGAGGCCGGAGGAAGGCGGATCGGGGGCGACGATTGTCGAGTTGAAATAGCCCGTGGCAGCTTTGGAAATCCTAGATTCCCGCGTACCACGAATATCCATAAGCCGCGCCCACAGCGCCCGTGCCGTCCTCGACGTCATCGAGCCTCTCGGTGACATCGATCCGGCTGACGTATTTCAGGCTTTTATAGCCAAGCTGGCGTTCGACGCGCAGCCGCAGCGGAGCGCCGTGAGGGACCGGCAGATCGCCGCCGTTCATTCCGTAGGCCAGCAGAGTCTGTGGATGCAGCGCATCGAACATATCGAGGCTGTCCCACCAGCCGTCGACCGTATGAAACACGACGTAGCGGGCTTGCGGCAGCATCCCGGCCTCTTGGAGCACGCTGCTGAGGGGAACGCCGGTCCATGCGGCGATCGCCGACCATCCCTGTTCGCAATTGTGCTGCGTGACCTGTGTGCGCGATGGGAGCCGCTTCAGCGCATCGAGCGAAAGCGCTGTGGGTTTCCCGACCAGTCCTTCGATTGGCAAACGCCACTCGGCGAAACGGCCTTTGCGCAGGCGCTGGTACTCCGGGTTCGAAGGATTCGTTTCATTGATCGCCGGAAAATTCTTCGTGATTTGGTCGCGCGAGAACTCGCGGACCAGGGGTTGGCTGCGAAGCAGAATGCGGTGCGCGGTGAAGGTCAGCGTGTTGCTCGCGTCGAAGAGCGTGCCGTAGGCGGGCGGGAGCGAGTCCTTGCATCCCGCGAGCAGCAGGCTGCCCCCTGCCGGGATGCCTTTGAGCAGCTTTCTTCGCGAAATCATGCCTTCCCCACGATGATGGAGCGCACACCTTGACGGACTGTCAGTACGACATGCCCGAGGAAGAAGATCGCGAGTAAGCCGGCGGTGAAGAAGTGAATCGTCCGCGCCGATTGCCTTCCGCCGAAAAGCGAGAAAAGCACGGGATAGGCGGCCGTGACCGCCGGGGAAAGCGTCAGGCCCGTCAGGATCGCAACCGGGAGCAGGCCGAACACCACGCCCCGGTAGGCGATCCGCTGCAACGGATTATAGGCGCGGTATCGAAAGTGCCGTGCGAACAAACCCCAGGCGAGATACACAAGCCCGGTGAGCGTCGTGATCCAGGCTGCCAGAAAATGCAGATCCCGGCCCCATCCGGTTTGGTCGAGGTTCACCGGCAGAGGAAGCTCGAACGCGGCGGGCGTGTCGAAATATCCGGATTCGCCCCAATAGAAGCGCGGGTGCGCGATCAGAAGCGCCGCTCCGCTCACCAGCAACGCCGAAAACGCAAGAAAGTGGATCCAGTGCGTGACGCGGACCCATAGCGGATGCCGCATGCTCACTTCAAGTCGTTCCGAATGACCTTACCAGCCTTCATCACGAACTTCACGCGCTGAAGCTCGGTGATGTCGGCCAGCGGATCGCCGGAAACCGCCACCAGATCCGCATACTTGCCCGTTTCCAGCGACCCGATCTGATCCTGCCAGCCCAACGCCTCTGCGTTGACGATGGTCCCGCCCTGAAGCGCGCGCGCGGGAGTCAGCCCGGCGCGTTTCACCAGCATCTCGAAGTCGAGCGCCTGGGTTCCGTGAGCGTAGGTCGATCCATCGACGCCGCTGCCCACCATGATCCTCATGCCTTTGGTGTTCGCGGCCATCGAGACGGCGTGCTCGAAAATCGGAATCATGCGGTATTTGCCGCCCGTGTTCTTGGCGTCGTTATCGTCCATGTACGGCTCGATATAGCGCTGAAGCGTGGGGTCGTAGAACAGGCCCTTAGCGACCATCAGGTTCGCCTGCTCCTGATCCAAGCCGTAGGCGTGTTCAATGGTGTCGCATCCGGCGACGATGGCGTTCTTCTGCCCTTCGCCGCCAAGCACGTGGCAGGCGGCTTTCTTTCCGAGCCGGTGCGTTTCGTCGATGAGCGCCTGCAAGACGGGCATCGGATAGGTCAGAACGTAGTGCGCCTGACCGGCGGCGTCGAATGCGTACGCGCCCGTAGGAAACAGCTTGATCCAATCGACTCCGTGTTCGACGTGGTCGCGCACCGCGGCGCGAGCTTCTTCCACGGATCGCACGATGGTACTTGCCAGCGGGTTGTCGGGATTCTTCGGATCTGCGGGCTTTGCGCCCCACGCGATGCCACGGCCGGAGACTTGATACCGCGGCCCATCCAGACGGCCTTGATTGATCGCGTCGCGCATGGCGACGTCCGCGTATCCGTTGCCATGCGAGCTCATGTCGCGAGCCGTCGTGAAACCCGCCCGCAGATCGGCCTGCGCGTTCTGCACCGCGATCAGCATGGAGGCTTCCGTGGTTCCCTTGGGTCCGCGGTTATTGAACATGTGCGTATGCGCGTCGATCAGCCCGGGCAGTACCGTCGCCTGGCTCAGATCGATCACCTGCGCGCCAGCGGGAACCTTGACCTGGCCCTCGGCGCCGACGTCCGTGATGCGGTCGCCATTCAGAACGATCACCTGCTTCGCCAGCATCTGGCCGGTTTTACTGTTGAACATGCGCCCGGCGCGCACGGCGGTTACGCGCGCGGAAGGCGGGCATTGAAAGATGCCGCCATCGGCGCCCACGCAGGGTGTGGGTCCCGCGCCGCGCCACGGGGCGGGCGGCGGTTGCACTTGGGCGAGGAGCGTGACCGTACTCAACAGCGCGGCCGCAAGGAATCGTCGCATCGCGAGTCCTCCTTACGCCTGGAACATCCTGAAGGTTTCGAAATCGCCGTTCAGGAGCGCGCGTGTGTCGTGCAGTCCGAGCCAGCCGTCGATCATGGTCGCGTACACTCTGCGGAAATCGGTGGTGTAGAGCAGGTTGTCGCCGGCGTCGAGCTTGGTCAGACTCGGGATCGCGCCGTACTGGCCGCCCCTCACCTTCTTGCCCGCGACGAACATCAGGTTGGCTGCGCCGTGATCCGTGCCGAGGTTCACGTTTTCGGGCACGCGGCGTCCAAATTCCGAAAAGATCATGACCGCGACGTCATCGGCGCGTCCGATTCTTTCGAGATCCGTAAGGAACGCGCTGACCGCATCGGAAGCGTACGTGAGCAGCCGTTTGTGCGTATCACCCTGAAAGACATGCGTGTCGAAGGCGTTGTTGCGATAGGACGTGTAATAGAGCCGCGTGGGCATGCCCGCAGCGATCAGCGCGGCGACCTTGGGAAGATCGAGCCCAGTGATTCCGTAATCCACCGGCGAGCGATACTGGGCCCACGCCTCGCGCACCAGGGCGGAAGCGTCTTTCGCGCTCTGGGCCGTCTCCAGCAAAAACTTGCGCGCCGGATTCTCGACGGCTTTGTCCGCCGCAACGGAATCGAGAATCGCGCGCTCTTCGTAAAACTTTTCCTGGGTGAACTTGTTGGGATCATCGAAAACCACCGGCACGTGCTTGCGGCTGCGAACCGCCAGCGATTGCCGCGCGGCGATATTCACCAAAAAGTTCGGCGGCGCATCGGGAGCCATTGTATCCGCAAGGCGTCCGACCCACCCGTATTCTTCTCCGCTATTCGGAGCCGCGGTGTGCCAGTAGGCCATCGACGTGAAATGCGAAAACGACGGATTCTCGTATCCGCAGCCGTGGACGATGGCCAGCTTGCCGTCCTTATATAAGCGCTCGAATCCGGCCATGCCCCCGCTGAAGCCGAAGTGATCGTCGATCGGCCGGAGGTCTTTCTTGCGAAGGCCAAGGTTGGGCCGGTGCCGATAATAAGCGTCATCGCCATACGGCGCCAGCGTATTGAGGCCGTCATTGCCGCCCGAGAGCTCGAGCACAACGAGGATTTTTCCATCGTGCTTGCCTTGTGCGGCGAGCGCTGCGCCGGCCTGTGCGAAGAGCGGCAGCGGCAGAGCGCCCGCCGTCACGCCGACGCCGTACATGCCCGCGCGCAATAGATCCCGCCGCGTGAGTTTCGAAAACGAATAATTCTTCGCCATGGGGATAGTCCTCAATCCAACTGGTACTCGGGCTGGCTCATGATCAGGTGAAGGACCAGCCGCAGCGAATCCTCCATATAGGTTTGGGCGGCGGCGATGTCGCTCGTCCCCAGGTCTTTGTCGAGAAACGCGATCAATTTCAGGCGCGCGTCCGCGCCGGGAGGAACGCGCATGAAGCGGCGGATAAAGTAATCCACCACCTGCGTGGTGTTCGCCAGATGCTGGTCGAGCACCATTTTCGACAGATTGATCTGGGCCGTCTCGCGCGGGATCGGCTTCACCCGCTGGATCGCCAGTTGCGATCCCCGGAAGCTGCCATAGCGCGTGTTGAAGTCCTCGTCGCGGTCGGCGTTCTTATTGGACTCAGCTCGATCGGTCTTGGTGTCATCCATCGTGGCCGTGCTGATGTCCATTCCGTCGCGGATGCGCTGCGCGACGCGGCGAACCTCTCCGCCGCCCGTGTAACGGTCGGGCGGCAGAAAGCTGATGTCGGGGAACAGAACGTCGCGCGCGAAATTGCCGCGCTCCAGCAGCAGGCCGGGGGTGATCCAGCTCTGGCCACCCGCCCATCCGGCCACGGTCGGCGGCGCGAAAAGCTGCTGGCCGAGCGCGCCCGTAGCCAGGTTGAAATCGGGTACGCCGGCGATATTTTTCTGGCCCAGTTTCTTGTACGTCTCCACAACCAACTGCACCGGGCTCTTGATCTGCGTGCCTACGGAAGCCGGACTGTAGAAATCGCGCGAGCGGAAAATCGTTTCGAGCAGCGGCTTGATTTCGTAGTGATTGTCGCGCAGCACGGCGCCGAGCTTCTTCTGCAACTCGGGCGAAAGATTCTCGCGCACAAAGAAGCGATAGATCTTGCCCGCGATGTAGTCAGCCGTGGCCGGCTGCTGCATGATGATGTCGATCACCTGGACGCCATCCAGGTTGCCGGTGTGGCCCAGAAACGTCTTCTGGCCGTCGTCATGTTGGTCTTTGTTGACCACGAACTTCAAATCGACAAAATTCCATCCCGTGAACGCGCGCGCGGCCTCGCGAATATCCGTTTCGGTGTAATGGCCCACGCCCATGGTGAACAGCTCCATGATTTCGCGAGCGAAATTTTCGTTCGACGCGCCTTTCACGTTGACGCCCGCATCCAGAAACGAAAGCATCGCCGGACCTTGCGCCACCGCGACAGTCAGGTCCCGGAAATTGCCTGTCCCCTGCTGCTGGAACAGCTCCAGTTGCCCGAGCAGTTTCCGGTAATCACGAACTTTGGCTTCGTTAGAGGCGAAATGTCCGTGCCAGAACAGGGCCATTTTTTCTTCGAGCGGACGCGGGGTGTTCAGCATCCGGTTCGCCCACCAATACGACACGCGATTGGTCTCAAGCGCACTTGCCCGGAGCCAGTAGAAGAACTCGTCCACAATCGGCTGGAGCCGCCGGTTGCCGGAAGGCTTCACTTTGATCCCCAGCGCCTCACCCTTCTCTTTTGCGAGATCCGTAACAGCCGGACGGCTGGGAGGAAACGGCTCGAGCCCCGGATCGTGAATCCCCGAATGATCGAACGGCGGCAACTGGCTTGCGTCTGCGCCTTCGAAGCGAACAATGCGCGCGATCGCCTGGGCCGGCGTCATCTTCGCCAGCGCCTGAATTTCTTCCGGCGTGCCGCCGAATCCAGCCCGTTCCAGCAAATGGGCGGCGAAATCGTAGTTCCAATCCGAGGGACCGATAGGCGTCAGATCGTTTTGCCACGCTGCCGGGCCGGCAGTTTGCCCTGCGGCCAGCGCCGCGCATAACGCAACAGGAAACAGCAGGCGTCGAAACATGCAGAAACTCCTGTATTGAAGAAATGTTCCCATGGATGCTCCTCCCGCGCTAGGGGTGGCCTTTAGGCTCATTTCTTGGCGGGAATCCGGACGACGCGGTCGCCCTGGAACGCGCCGACGTAAATCGAATTTCCTACCTGAAGCGCCACCGAGACGCCCGAAATCAGCGCGCCTTTTCCCTCGGAGTCAAAGACCGTTTTGGCCTGCATTTTCCCGGGATCGATCTCCGCCACCCCGAACGTCTGAATGCACGGCGTTCCGCTGCCGGCGGGACAATCGCCGCGCGCACCCTTCACACCTGCGGCAAGCATCGTCCGCCTGCTGGTCCAGGTGATGTTATCCGGCATGAAATCGAGCTTGACCATGCTGGTTTCCTTTTGCGCCTTCAAATCGTACTTGTGCACTTCCTTGGCGGTCCATGCATTGAAATACATGGAGCGCCCGTCCGAGCTCACCAGCACGCCGTTGGGATATCCGGCGCGCGTACCGGGCAACTCGGCTTCGCCTTTGCCGGGAGTCCATCGGGAAACGTATCCGCTGACGATCCCGCTGAAGAGATCCGGCGCAGGAGCTTTCGCTTGGGCTTTCGCTTGTGTTGTTGGACCCTGCTGCTGGAGCGCAGTCGGATGGGTGGCGATATAGCCGCCGTCCGGCAGCGCGGCCACGTCGTTATAGTCCTGAGCCGCGGGAACGCAGCCGTGCCAAACCAGTTCCCACGTGCCGTCGTTCTGTTTCAGCTCGAACATCTCCATCGACTGGCGGCCGCCATGATTCACGATGAAAAGCTGCATCTTGCCATCCGATCGCTTGGCGAGCGACGTGCCATGCGGCGCCAGGGCATCGCCGATCGGGCCCGGGCAGGTGGGATCGCCCCAATCCTTCAGCGGCTCGGCTGTGATCGTCATCTTGCCGAACGTTTTCTTGGACAGGTCAAGCAGATCCATGCCCGCCGCGGGCGCCGCTCCAGGCGTTCCGCCGCCGCGCCCGGCATTCACGAACCGCGGCACGATCAGGAATTTTCCGTCGGGCGTCAGCTCCAGATCTTCGGGCGAGCGCGTGCCACAGATGATCTCGATATCGCCGTGCACGCCGCAGGCCATCAGCGGCGGCGCGGGCGGGCCGCCCTTCGCTTGCGCAAGCGCGTACGCAGCGGCCATAACCAGGAGCGTGACTGCTTGGAACGTGCGTTTCATCCTATTTCTCCGTATACGGCTCCATGCGCACGAGCGCGCCGTCGTTTTCGGCAGTCAGCAGATACAAGTATCCGTCCGGGCTCTGCCGGACATCGCGGATACGTTGCTGAAGCTCGCGCAGCATGCCTTCGCGGTGCAGCTCTTCCCATTTCTCGTTGAAATCGATCCGTTCCAGGTGTCCGGAGCGCGGGACTTCGCCTTGCCGCATCCCGCCGACAAATACGTTGTTCTTCCAGTTGGGGAATTTGTCGCCGGTGTAGAAGGTCAGACCGGAAGTCGCGATCGCCGGCACCCAGAACACCAGCGGCGGCTCCATTCCCTCCTTCCACGGAATCTCGGAGACGCGTGGGCCCAGATAGAATCGGCCGTAACTCACCACAGGCCAGCCATAGTTCTGGCCCGCTTGGAGCACGTTAATTTCGTCGCCCCCATTGGGACCGTTTTCACATTCCCAGATCGCTCCCGTATCCGGCTGAACGGCCAAGCCCAGCGGATTCCGGTGACCCAGCGTGTAGATCTCCGGACGATAGCCGGTGCGTCCCACGAAGGGATTATCCTCCGGCACGCTTCCGTCGTCCCGCAGCCGCAGCACTTTGCCCGAGAGATTATTCGGATCCTGGGCGGCCGCGGCGGCCGGCGGATCGCCCACGCCGATCGACATATAGATCATTCCGTCCCGCCCGAAAACGATGCGCGAGGCGTTTCCGTTTGGGATCGCAGAAAAAATGTCACGCACTTCGGTGAGCGCGTGCCCGTCCCACCGCCCGCGTGCGAGCGTGATGATTCCCGCTCCGGTCCCGGATTCCGCAGGCTTGTGATAGGTGAAGTAGATCCACTTGTTCTCGCTGAATTTTGGATGGAGCGCGAGATCCATCAGCCCGCCTAATCCCTGCGCGCGCACCTGCGGCACTCCGGCCACCGAATTCGGATCGAGCGCGCCGTTGCGGACAATCCGCAGGCGTCCCGGACGCTCGGTCACCAGGATCGCGCCGTCGGGGAGAAACGCCATGCTCCAGGGCTGGTTGAGCCCCTTGGTCACGATCAGGCGGATTTTATGCTGGATTCCTGAATCGAGCACGATGGGGCCGTCCGCCAGCGGTGGCGAGGGCCAATTGATCGGTGGAGGCGCAGTAGGAGCCTTGCCCTTGCCTTTCGCGCCTGTGCTCTGTGCCGCGCTGGGCTGCTGCGCGCGCCCGCCCGCGAGAGCCAACAACAGTCCGAACGCCACGGCCCAAATCCCATGATGAGGTTTCATCCCGGTTCTCCGTTGGCAAGTATATTCCAAAGTCCCCGCACGCGGCGCGACAATGGAGGCGCTGGAGACCCTCCATGATTGATACCCTTCCTACACGCCGTAATTTCATGACCGGAGTCGCCGCTGGTATGGGAGCGCTCCTGGGAGGCTGCAACCGAGCCCCGACAGCATCATCCGGCGTCACAGATCCCGGCGGTCCTGCCGACGTCACCCTGCGAATCGGTCCGGTGCTGGTCGATATCGCGAAGGACCACACCATCAGCACCATCGGATACAACGGCAGCGTTCCCGGCCCATTGATTCGCCTGAAAGAAAACGTACCGGTGACCGTGGATCTGTTCAACGACACGGACACGCCGGAGCTGGTGCATTGGCACGGCCAGATCCTTCCGGCGGATGTCGATGGAGCGGCCGAGGAAAAGAGCCTGGTCGTTCCCGCGCGCGGCCACTTGCGCTACCGGTTGACTCCGCAGCCGGCCGGCGCACGCTGGGTGCATACTCATGTCGCGCCGATGTCGAATCTGAGCATGGGAACGTATACCGGCCAGTTCGGGTTCGTCTATATCGAACCCAGGAGCCAGCCCGGCGCCTACGATCAGGAGATCTTCCTGGCGACCCACGAATGGGAGCCGTTCTTCACCGCCGCGGAGGAAGAAGAGGAGGATTTCGACGCGGAGCAAAAAGCCAGAATGGCCGCGATGAAAAAAGATGAGAAGCCGAATGGATGGGAAATCGGATATCAACGCTTCACCATCAACGGAAAGTGTCTCGGCTTCGGCGAGCCGATTCGCGTAAAGGAAGGCCAGCGTGTGCTGTTTCACTTTCTGAACGCGAGCGCAACGGAGATCATCCATCTTGCTCTGCCCGGTCACAGGTTCCAGGTCGTGGCGCTTGATGGCAACCCGGTGCCGCATCCGCAGGCCGTCGAAGTGCTCGAGCTGGGAACGGCCGAGCGCATCGATGCGCTGGTGGAGATGAAGAATCCGGGCGTGTGGATCCTCGGGACGCCAAAAGATGACGATCGCCGCGATGGGATGGGGATCGCAATCGAGTACGCCAACAAGAGCGGCGCGCCTCGCTGGATAAAACCAGCACGCACGACCTGGGACTACACGCTGTTCGGCGACCATCGCACCGCTCCGCCTCCGGACGAAGTGATCCCGATGGTCTTCGGCAAAATCAACGGAGGTACCGGCGGCTTCAATCAGTGGACCGTCAACGGCAAGCTCTTCGACGAGAAAGCCGAGCCCAAGATCTTACAGAAAGGCAAACGCTACCGGCTCGCCTTTGACAATCAAACCGACGATTCGCATCCGGTGCATCTGCATCGCAACAGCTTCGAGCTGACGAATGTGTACGGTAAGCCGGCCGGAGGCGTGCTCAAGGACGTGGTGACGCTCCGAGGCTTTCAGAAAATCGACGCCGACTTCACGCCGGCCATGGAGGGATTGACGCTGTTTCATTGCCATCAGCAGCTCCACATGGACTACGGGTTCAAGATGCTGTTCGACATAAAAGGAACTTGACGCCGGGAATCGGCTCTGAAGTGATATCATACGTGGTCACAACGAAGCTGGAGTACCAAATGGTTGTGACCTTCTTTCGGGCCGGGGCGCTGCTCGGCCTTCTGCTGTTTCCCGAATTCAACGATCCCGCACGGGCATTTCAAGGCGCGGGCGCTCCCCAGGCGCGCATCACCCCAATCCGATCCCGGGAGGGCAGCGCGCCGCACAACAATCCCGGCGATCCGGCGTTCCCCGAAGCGAACCTGCGCGTGGATTCTTCGCTGGTGCTGATCCCGGCCCAGGTGACCACGCGCGAAGGCACGCCGCTGATGGGCCTGGAGAAAAAGGATTTTCGCATCTACGAGGACGCCGCCGAACAGGAAATAACGTACTTCGCGAAAGACGACGCGCCGGTTTCCGTGGGATTGCTTTTCGATTCAAGCGGCAGCATGAAGAACAAGAAACAGAAGTCAGCCGAGGCCGCGGAGGCCTTCTTCCGGACCGCCAACAGCGACGACGAGTTCTTCCTGGTGGAATTCGATGACCATCCCAAACTGGTCCTGCCGTTTACTCAGGATGTCACCCAGCTTTACCATGAAATTACGCGCACCAGGCCCTATGGAAGGACCTCTCTTTTTGATGCGATTCACCTGGCGCTCGAAGTCATGAAGACAGCCAAGCACGATCGGAAGGCCCTGTTGATCGTCTCAGACGGCGGCGATAATCGAAGCCGGCATACGTTCAAGGCGATCAAGAGTGACGTGCTCGAAGCCGATGTCCAGCTCTACGCAATGGGGATTTTCGAGGACGGGGGGCCCGCCCAAGGGTCGCCCGAGGAATCCAACGGCCCGCAACTACTCGATCAACTTGCGGAGTTGACCGGCGGTCGGCATTTCCCTGTTTTCAACCTCGGCGATCTGCCGGATGTAAGCTCGCGGATCGGGAAACTGCTGCGCAACCGGTATCTCATTGGTTACCATCCGAAAAATACCGCCCGCGACGGCCGGTATCGAAGCGTGAAGCTGGAGGTCCTGACTCCCGCGGATTCCGATACGCGTATCCAGTATCGGAAAGGCTACTTCGCGCCTCAGCAGTAGGCGCTTATTTGCCGGCCCCGCGTGCGGCGAGCATCCGCTCGTAGGCATTCCGCAGCGCCTGCTTCACTTCACGGGAAAGCTGGGGCGGATCGGCAGCGGGACGGTACGTGCGATGCAAGACCACGCTCTTCTTGAGGCTCTCGACAAACTCTACGCACGGCGGACAATTTTCGATGTGGCGCTCTAAATCCTCGCAGGTTCCGGCCGGCAGCTCCCGGTCCAGAAGCTCGGAAAGCCGGGCAAATACGTCCTGGCAGTCGTTTTCCTTCATGGCGTTGTTCTTCCTTCCGATTTCCTCGCGGTGTGGAGATAATCGTCCAGTTCCTTGCGCAGGATCAGGCGGCCGCGATGCAGGCGCTGCTTGATCACGTCCGTAGTCACATCCAAAACCTCGGCTGCCTCTTCGGTGGAGAGTCCTTCGACGTCGCGCAGCAGAAACACCGAACGATAGATCTCCGGGAGTCCGTGAACCCCCTTGCGAAGTCTCTCGTGCAGTTCGGCGTTCATCGCCAGATCTTCCGGCAATCCGGACCAGTCAGCGATATCGAGCCGCCCTCCATCGCCCTCGCCGTTCTTGGCAGGCATCAACTGATCCAGAGAAAGCTCCGACCGGGGCGCAAACACGCTTTTCCGCCGCTTCATCAGGCAAGCGTTCTTAGCGATTCGGAACACCCATGGCTTCAGGCGCTCGGGTTCACGAAGCTGGCCCAGATTCTCGAAAACCTTCATGAGAGTCTCCTGGGCGATCTCCTCGGCATCCTCGCGCTGCCCGCACATCGCATAGCCGTATCGAAAAATCTTGTCGTGATAGGCCCCCACGAACCGTTCGAACGCCTCCATGCTTCCGCCCAGCAACTCGCGCGCAAGCTCCTGGTCCACGCCGGCCGAATCTCTCGTGGGCTCCACCACACCCCATCGTAAAGGATGCGGATTCGAGCCGATGGTGACGGCCGTCACCATTGGCTCGAAACTGCATCTTTCCTGCCAGAGGGATTATGAGGACCGAAGTGCTGGTGGACCATCTGGGGGACGTTCAGTTCGAGGTGAAGGCCCGGAACCATACTGTCGTTTGCGACCAACCGATTGAAAACGGCGGTTTTGATGAAGGCATGACGCCGCCGGAGTTCCTCCTGGCCTCTCTTGGCACATGCGCCGGATACTACGCCGTCCAGTATCTGAAATCACACCATCTTCCGATCGAGGCTCTGCGGGTTCGCACGAGCGCCGGGAAGGCTAAAGCGCCAGCACGGCTGGCGGATTTCCGGATCGATATTGAATGCGCGACTCCTCTGGATGCGCGGCATCGCGCAGGGATTTTGCGCGCGGTTCATGCGTGCCTTATCCACAACACGCTGCTGAATCCCCCGCGAATTGATGTAGATGTGATTGCTCCCGCGCTTCCGGCCGCGGCATAGCTGCAATCAGGGGACCCGCCTAAAAGTCACCCCCGCCGCTCCCGCGCGGTCATCAGTTCGCCGATGTTGATCAGCTCAGTCGGATAATTTCCCGTGTAGCAGGCGTAGCAGTAATCCTGGCGCTCATCTCGAACGGCTTCGCGCAGCGCTCCGAGCGAGAGATATCCCAGCGAATCGGCTTCCACGAAACGCCGGATCTCCTCGACGGAGTGATTCGCGGCGATCAGCTCGCCCAGGCTGGGCGTATCGACTCCGTAGAAGCACGGCGAAACGGTCGGCGGGCAGGAGATGCGAAGGTGAACTTCACGGGCGCCGGCGCCGCGCACCATGCGCACAATTTTGCGTGAAGTGGTTCCGCGCACCAGCGAATCGTCCACCAGGATCACGCGTTTTCCTTCGAGCAGATGCCGCACCGGATTCAGCTTCAGCTTCACGCCGAAATCCCGGATCGCCTGCGAAGGTTCAATGAACGTCCGCCCGACGTAGTGATTGCGGATCAGGCCATGCCGGAACGGCAGCCCCGATTCGGCGGCGTAGCCGATGGCCGCAGCTACTCCGGAGTCGGGAACCGGCACAACCACGTCGGCGTCTACGGGATGTTCGCGCGCCAGCAATCGGCCTAAGTTCTCCCGGGACTCCTGTACGGGCCGCCCGAACACGATCGAATCCGGGCGCGAGAAGTATACGTGCTCGAACACGCAATGCGCGCGGTCGCGCACCGGCGCGTATCGTTCGCGGGTCAGTCCTTCCGGACCCACGATCACCATCTCGCCCGGCTCGACGTCGTTCAAGTAGACTGCATTGATCAGATCGAAGGCGCAGGTTTCCGAGGCGAACACGTTGCAGGTGCGGCCGCCCGACAACTCCATCTGACCGAACGCCAGCGGTCGGAAGCCGTGCGGATCGCGCGCCACCAGCACCCGGTCCTCGGCCAGGAAAACCAGCGAAAAGGCGCCTTCCAGTTGCAGCAGCGCCTCACGCAGCGCCCCCGCCAAGGTCTTCTCGCGCGACCGGGCGACCAGGTGCAGGATCACTTCCGTATCGCTATTGGCCTGGAAGATGGAGCCCTCAGCCTCCAGCTCGCGCCGCAGGTCCGTGGCATTGGTGATGTTTCCGTTGTGAGCCACGGCAATGCGGCCCTTGTTGCAGGTGACCGTGAACGGCTGGGCATTGAGCATGCCGATATCGCCCGCAGTTGAATAACGCGTGTGTCCGATGGCCATGTCGCCGGGCAGCCCGCCCAGCACTTCCGGAGTGAACAGATCCGCTACGTGGCCCATGCCGCGGTGCGTGTGGATCGTCCGGCCGTCGCTTGAGGCGATTCCGGCGCTTTCCTGACCGCGGTGCTGCAATGCGTACAGGCCCAGATAAGCGAGATTCGCAGCCTCGCGGTGGCCGTAAATCGCGAAGACTCCGCACTCTTCATGAAGCTCGTCAAACATGGACTCTCACCTCACCTGTCAGGCAACTGCAACCGGGTTCAGCAGATTCTCCAGAGCGTTTTCCCAAACTTCGCGAAGGCTCTCGACGCGGCATTCAAGCCATACATCGGCCTCTGTAGCAGAACCGTTACGAATCTGTAGCGTCTCTTTCATTGTACGGCCCAAACGCAGACACTCAATATTGTTTCGGCGGGCGATTTTTTCCACAGCTTCAGGCGACGCTGTGGAAATCAGGATGCGCGACGGGCCTTCATGAAAGAGGACGAACTCAGGCCGCAGTGCTGTGTCCAGCGCGATGGACGCTCCGACGCCCTCGGCGCAGCATTCCGCCAGGGCCACGGCCAAGCCGCCTTCGCCTACGTCGTGCGACGATTCCGCCAGACCTTGCGCAATCACCTCGCGGATCGCAGCGTGCACGCGTTCTTCGTACTCCATGTCGAGCGCCGGCGGCAGTCCCCACATCTTCTTGAGGACAACCTTGGCGTACTGCGTGCCGCCGAAGCGCGTCTCGTCTACCGAGCCGAGGCCGCCCAGCAGCAGCACCGTCCGGCCTTCCTCTTTAAAGGAAATCGTGACTGGCGGAGCGGTTTTCATCAGGCCCACGATGCCCATCACCGGCGTCGGCCAGATCGCTTCCCCAAGGGTTTCGTTATAGAGGCTCACATTGCCGCCCGTGATCGGCGTGTCGAAATGGCGGCAGGCCTCGCCCATGCCTTCGATGGCTTCCACAAGCTGCGCCATGATTTCCGGACGCTCGGGATTGCCGAAATTCAGATTGTTGGTCGCGGCGACCGGAGTCGCCCCTACCGCGGAAAGATTGCGGCAGCACTCGGCGACAAGCAGGCGCGCGCCCTCGCGCGGCGAAAGCGAGCAATACCGCCCGTTTCCATCCACGGACATCGCGACGCTCGTGCCGGTTTCCTTGATCCGCACGATGGCCGCATCGCCGCCCGGACCCTGCAACGTATTCGTGCGAACCGACGTGTCGTACTGCTGCCAGATCCAGCGTTTCGAGCACAAATCGCCCGAACCCAGCAGCGCCAGAAGGTCTTCGCTGAGATCGCGGCTGCGCGGGATTTCCGGCGCCTCCAGCGGCGCGCTGCGGTACGGTGCGGCGTTATGCGGGCGGTCGTAAAGCGGAGCCTCATCGGCCAGCTCGCGGTTGGGAATCTCGGCCACCACCACCCCATGGTTTTTCACGCGCAGCTTGCCGTCGCCGGTGACCTGGCCGATGGTCACCGCGTCCAAGCCCCACTTGCGAAACACCGCAAAAACTTCTTCCTCGCGGCCTTTTTCGGCCACCAGCAACATGCGCTCCTGAGATTCGGACAGCATGATCTCGTACGGTGTCATGCCGGTTTCCCGCTGCGGGACGCGCGCCAGATCGATCTCGACTCCGGTTCCTGCGCGGCTGCCCATCTCGCAGGTCGAGCAGGTCAAACCCGCGGCGCCCATGTCCTGAATGCCGACCACGGCTCCCGTATGCATCGCCTCCAGGCAGGCTTCCAGCAGCAACTTCTCCATGAACGGATCGCCGACCTGCACATTCGGCCGTTTCTGCTTCGATTCCTCGGTGAATTCGGCCGATGCCATCGATGCGCCGTGGATGCCGTCACGGCCGGTTTTTGCGCCCACGTAGATCACCGGATTCCCGATGCCCGAAGCGCGCCCGTAGAAAATCTCGTCGTGCCGGAATACGCCGAGCGCGAATACGTTCACCAGCGGATTCCCGTTGTAGCAGCGCTCGAAAACGCACTCCCCGCCGACCGTGGGAACGCCGAAGCAGTTGCCGTAGTGCGCGATGCCCTCGACCACGCCTTCCAGAATCCGGCGGTTGCGGTCGCCGCATTCGGGATCATCCAGCGGGCCGAAACGCAGCGCGTCCAAGACGGCGATCGGCCGCGCGCCCATGGTGAAGATGTCGCGCAGGATGCCGCCGACGCCCGTGGCCGCTCCCTGAAACGGCTCGATGAAGCTCGGGTGATTGTGCGATTCAATCTTAAACGCGATCGCATATCCGTTGCCGATATCGATAATCCCGGCGTTTTCGCCGGGCCCCACCAGCACGCGATTGCTCTGGGTCGGAAGTTTCTTTAGATGCAGCCGCGAGCTCTTATAGGAGCAGTGCTCGCTCCACATCACGGTAAAGATGCCGATTTCGGTTTCGTTCGGCTCGCGGCCGAGGATCGCGCGAACTTTTGCGAGCTCGGAGGGTGCGAGATCGCTCATGCAGGTTCACTCATGCATGCGCCCCAACCAGCGATTGGACCATCGATTCCAGAATCACCCGGCCATCGGTCGAGCCGAGCAGCGGATCGGAGGCGCGCTCTGGATGCGGCATCATGCCCATCACGTTGCGGTTCTCGTTGCAGATCCCCGCGATATCGCGCAGCGAGCCGTTGGGATTATCGAGGTAGCGCAGCACCACGCGGTCCTCGGCTTCGAGCATGTCCAGCGTGCGTGGATCGGCGAAATAGCAGCCTTCTCCGTGAGCGACGGGCACTTTCATGAGTTGTCCGGGCCTAGCGGCACACGTGAACGGAGTGTTCGCTGTTTCCACGCGGACCGTGACAGGCCGGCACACGAACCGCAGGTTCCGGTTGCGCAGCAGCGCGCCGGGAAGCAGCCCGCTTTCCACCAGGATCTGAAATCCGTTGCAGATTCCTAGCACCAGTCCGCCTTCGCGCGCGAATTTCTTAACGGCGTTCATCACCGGCGAAAACTTCGCGATCGCGCCACAGCGCAGGTAGTCGCCGTAGGAGAACCCGCCGGGCAGAATCACAGCATCCGCGTTGCCCAGCGAAGGGCAATCGTGCCAGATGAATTCGGCCTGCTGGCCCAGGTTGTGCGAAACCGCGTACCACGCATCGTGATCGCAATTGCTTCCCGGAAACACGACGACGCCGAATCGCATAGGGGAAACTTCAGTGTAACATGAGCGAAACTGATCCTGAGGAGAATTTCTGAATGAACGCCATGGAGATCGCACAACGATATTTCAATGCCTGGAACCGCCGGGATGCGGACGCGGTCCTGGCCACCTTCGGTCCCGAAGGGACCTATTGCGATCCCGTCAGCGGCGGCCGTTTGCGCGGCGAGGCGCTCAAGGGGTACCTGACTGGATTGTGGTCCGCGTTCCCCGATTTGGGATTCGAAATCGCGAGCAAGGGGCTCGCCGGCGAGAATTTGGTGGCGGCGCAGTGGATTATGCGTGGTACGAACACCGGGTCCATGATGGGTTTGCCGCCAACCGGCAAGACCGTGATCGTTCAGGGCGCGGACTTTATTCGAGTGGCTGACGGAAAGATTCAAACCGTGGACGGATATTTCGATTCGCGGGCCGTCCCGGACCAGCTCGGTTTGCAGGTTTTGGTTCAACCCAGGCAATTGGGCCCGATGGCGTTTGGCAGCGCCACGCGGGCCTGGCCCGGAAAAAACGTAAAGCCCGGCGCGTTCAGCGTAACGGTTCTGGAGGCCCGCTCGGCGCAAGAGATGCAGGCGGTTCAGCAGCAGTCGGCCAGGATCATCGAGGAGATGATGGGGATGAGCGGTTTTCTGGGTTGGGTCGGCGCGACCGTGGGTCCTAGGATGATGACCATCACGGCGTGGGACACTCCGAAGGATCCGCGGCAACTGTTGGCGGGCGGAAGGCACGCGGAAGCGATGAAACTGTTTTTTGGGAAGGAAATTGCCTCGGGAGGGTTCACCAGCGTGTGGGTGCCGGAGCGGATCAATCCGCGCTGGGTCCGCTGCGTGGCCTGCGATCGCATGGTGGATCACGAGCGAAGCGGCGGGGTTTGCTCCTGCGGGGGTAAACTGGCCGACCCGCTGCCATATTGGTAACGCGGATATCGGTAGAGCGGAAATTGGTGAGGCGGACGGAGGTGTGGTAACTTCAAAGAGTCCCCACCGCGCGCCCGTAGCTCAGTTGGATAGAGCGTCTGGCTACGAACCAGAAGGTCGCATGTTCGAGTCATGCCGGGCGCACCATTCCCCAGTTTTTTGGGCTCGATGCGATTTCTGGGGCTGCCGCCCAGAGCTAAACTACTTCCATGCCAATCGAAACTGAGGTCAAGCTGCCTCTTCCCCGCGGCGCCACGGAGGCCCGAGCGCTTCTGGGGCGGCATGGCTTCGCCCCGCTCAGCCCGCGCCAGCTCGAAACCGACCAAACCTTCGACCTACCCGCGGGCGACCTAAAAAAAAGCGATCGTCTGCTGCGGCTCCGCGCGGCCGGCGGGGCATGGCGGGTCACGTATAAGGGGCCGGCCAACAGAGACCGTCACAAGACCCGCCAGGAGATCGAAATAGAGGTATCGGACGGTGAGGCCTTCGCCGAACTTGTCTCGGCCCTGGGCTATCGGCCCGGCTTCGCCTACCAGAAGTACCGGACCACCTTCCGTACTCCCGGCGAAGAGGGAATCGTCGCTTTGGATGAAACTCCCATCGGCGATTTCCTGGAACTCGAGGGTCCGGAGTCCTGGATTGACCGGACTGCGCTGCGGCTGGGGTTCGGGCCAAAGGACTACATCACTTCCTCTTATGCCGCCCTCTATGAAGACTATCGCCGGACTCGTCCAGCCGTACCCGCGGACATGAAGTTCCAGCGACCTTAGCGAAAACAACCTTAGTACCTCCGGAACTCTTGTCCCCTGCGAGAACCGATGCTATTCTTCCAATAGATTTGTGGACAAGGTTTTCACAACTCGCATGGCTCGCGTGAACGCCAAAGGCGGTGGACGATGCTCGAACTGATCGTCACGCTGGTGATCACAGCGAGCTCGGTGGCCTTGTTCGGCTACTGGTTCCGCTACACCTGCCTGCTGATTCTGAGCGCGAAGACCACACGCGATTATGCCGCGGAAATCGCGGCGGCGAATCAGTTGAGTTTCCTGCAAGTGCAGGCGCAGCTCCGCGAGAACTCCCCGGATCTCGACCGTTTGCAGGCCGCTCTCGATCGCGATCTGGTGATGATCACCTATCTCATCCAGCACGCTTCCGGCAACCGGGAGTGGGGCGTGGAAGACCGGATGCTGAAGCTCAATTACCGGTTGATGAGCGCCTGGTGCAGTCTGAGCCGCCGAGTCTCTCCGGAGGCCGGACGCCGCGCTTTGGACGAGATGTCCATGATCATTTCGCACTTCGCCAACGCGATGGGCGAGCGCTCCATGGCCGGCGCCGCGGCGTAACTCCTCGGTTTCCGTTACTCGTTCGCCGGCACTTGCCACTTCCCGCTTTGCCACTCGAGATTGAAATTCTCCCCCAGGTACACGCGCCGCACTTCGGGATCGTTTCCTAGCTGGTCCGGCGTGCCCGAGCGGAAGATTCGCCCATCGTTGATGATGTAGGCCCGGTCCGTGACCGCCAGCGTTTCCCGAACGTTGTGGTCCGTTACCAGAATCCCGATGCCGGAGCGCTTGAGGTCGAAGATAATCTTCTGCAATTCCAGCACCTGGATGGGATCGATGCCGGAAAACGGCTCGTCCAGCAGCAGATAGCTCGGTTCGATCACTAGGCTGCGGGCGATTTCCACGCGCCGCCGCTCGCCGCCGGAGAGCATGTATCCCTTGCTGTGCCGGACTTGCTCCAGGCCCAGATCCGCGATCAGACGATTCGCACGGTCGCGGCGGTCGCGCCGCGAAAGCGGCAGCGTTTCCAGGATCGCCATTAAATTGTCTTCGACCGATAGCTTCCGGAACACGGAAGCCTCCTGCGGAAGGTAACTGATGCCCCGGCGCGCGCGCTGATACATCGGAAGCGGCGTGATGTCCTGATCGCCCAAGGTCACGCGTCCGGAATCGGGAAGAATCAGCCCGACGATGATATAAAACGAAGTCGTTTTCCCCGCGCCATTGGGCCCCAGCAGCCCCACGACTTCGCCCTGCTGGACCTTGATGGAAACGTTATCGACGACCTTGCGACCGCGGTATGCCTTGGTGATTTCCGCTGTCTGAAGCGCTTTCACGGGGTCTACTTTTTGCGGATCGTGCTCTGCGCCGGCTTGCCAGGAGCGCCGTCAACCAGCAGCCTATCATTGTTCGCCCACCAGGTCAATTGTTGGCCCGTGGTAGTGCCTTTTACGCTATCCACGAGCAGCGGCTGGCCCTTTTGCAGAATGACCTTTTGCTCGTCTGCGTAGTATTCGGCGTGCTCGGCGGTGCCGGTCCGCGTGCGTTTCTCCTTACCGGAGACGGTAAGACTGACGATTTTCACCGCCCCGTCGGCGAAAGCTTTATCGAGTGAGGAATCCGAGTCAGCGGGCTTGAGGAAGGCTTGCAGCTCCTGCGCGTTCACCGTCAGGCCCGGCCGATTGAGCGCCACGCCCCCCTTATAGACCGCAACCCGCGTTTCCTCCGTGTACACCAGATCCGGGGCGTGAACCACGGTGAAAACGGGAGTGGCGGAAGCCTTCGCCTTCGCGCCTTTCTCCTGATTCGGTTTCTTGTCCTGCGACTTGTCCGCAAACTGGCTGATCACGTTCCCGTGCGCCTCCATCCTGCGGCTGTCGCGATCGATCTCGATACGGTCGGCATCCACCCGGTTGGCACCCTGCCACGCGCGGGCGCTGCCTTCATAGCGGATGTGTTTGTTTCCGCCGCCCGAGATCATCCGGTTCGCGGTGGCCTGCATCACTTCATCGTTGGAAAGCATCGCCGACGACGATCCCTTGCGATCCGGCTGTTGGGTGGAGGAGACATGCCCCTCCGCGGTATAGTCTCCGGACTTCTGGTCCAGCACGATGCGATCCGCGTTCACCGAACCCGTGGGATCCCAGGTTCGGGCGGAACCCTCCAGCGTCATCACGTTCTTGGATTGATCCAGAATCGCGTGGTCGCCACGGGCGTGCCGGTCTCCCTCTTCATATTGGAAATTCGTCGTTTGTTCCAGGCGGGCGAGCTCATTGGTGTCGGGATCGAAGGCCGCCAGGATGTCCTTGCTTTGAGTGCGTGTGAGCGTGGGAGCAGTTTTCGGCGGTCTGGGAGCGCGTTCGGTCAAGGTGGAGGCGTTGACCGATCGCACCGACTGGATCCGATTATCGCGGCCGTACGCCACCCAGATCCGGTCGCCTTGCATCGATCGCTTCGGCTGGTCCGGTGCGTTCGGCAGGAATTCGATCTTGCCCGGCCCGTCGGTTTCCACCCGGTCGATTTCGCGCCCGCCCGGCCGCATCGCTAGCCGTATGACGTCGCTGCGCAGCACGCGCGTCTCGCTCGCTTTCGCGCCGGGCCGCGGCAGCGGAGCCGCTTCGATCACGCCTTTCCCGGTGGCAACGGCTGTCTTGAGCGTGCTCTCCTTGCCCGCGGTGTCGAAGTCCAGGTCCAGACGGTCCGAATTCACCGTGGTGCGCGCGGTGTCGGAGGTGGAAATGAGCTGTGCGTGATCGTGGCCTTCGATCGCCCGAATCACCATGCCGTCGTCGAAGTTCAGGTTCATCTCGTCGGCGGAGTATTCCACTTTCCGGCCCGGATCGTCGTGAACGCCGCGCGCCATCTGAGCCTTGGCAAATCGAATGGTGCCCTTGTCCAACTGAACGTCGGTTCGCGCCGCATCCATATGCAACGTGCCGCGCGTGAGATGGGACGCCGGAAACAGCACGACTTTCGCGTCGGCCTCTGTGTAGATCGCCTGATCGGCTTCTATATGGACGGGTTTCGCATCCGGCGTTTTGCCGCGCCAGTCCAGAATCACCTGGCTGTGCAGACGCAGCTCGCGCGTGGCCGGATCGTATTCCGCGCCTACCGCCGAGCCTGTGCCGCGGTCGAATCCGAAGGTGACAGGCCGGTCTGTGGTGGCCTTCCCCGTCTCGCTCGCGAAATGTACTCCCGAACCATGGATCCGCAGCAGCCTGCCGCTGGGTGGTGCATCGGCCGGCACACCCATCATGATGTCGACCTCTCCGTCCGAATACAGCGTCTTGGAGTTCACGTCGAACTGCGCTGCCTCGGATCGAATCAGGTCCGATTTTTCCCCCCCGGTTTGGAAGAGCTGCAACTCCACGCCTTCCAGCTCCATCGCCGAGTCTTTGATTTCGCGGATATTGCGGGCGCGAATCGTGAACTGCTTCTTGTCGCCCTTGAAGACCGTATGTTGCCAGTCATTGGCCCGGCCGTCGATTCCGGTTTCCAGGGGTTTGGGATGAACCGGCGCATCTCTTTCCATCGCTTCCCTGCGCTTGAGGTAGGTGGCGCCGACCAGAAAGACAATCGCGAAAATGGCGGCCAGAAAAAGCCACCGCGTGCGGCGCATACAGGTATCTTTATGGTAACGCGCGCGAACAATGGCTTCTAACTGGCACTCCGCAAAACGGAGCGCGCGGCCAGGTTCCCCGACCGGATGGAGGCCGCACGCGCTCCCTTTTCAGGGTTACAGCGCGGCAACCAATTTTGCCAGCAAAGCCGTCCGGTCCGCGATGCGGTCGACCAAAATACTCTCGTGCGGCGCGTGCGCGCCTTCGCCGACCGGGCCCAGTCCGTCAAGCGTCGGAATGCCGAGCGCGGCCGTGAAATTGCCATCCGATCCGCCGCCGCTGGCTGATTCTTCAAGCTGGACGCCGAGCTCGGCTGCCAGTTTGCGGGCAGTCTGGAACAGCCGCCGCGTACCAGCCGAACGCTCCATCGGCGGCCGGTTCAGCCCGCCCGCGACCTCGACGGTGCAGCGCTTGTCGAACGGTTTCAGAGCGGCAAACCGGCGCTCCAGGTAGCGCTGATCGGCAGTTTTCGGCGCGCGGACGTCAATTTCGGCGTGGCACTCGGCAGGCACGACGTTGCTCCGCGTGCCGCCCTGGATCACGCCCGGGCTGACGGTCACGCCGCGATTCAGGCGAGTGAAGCCGGCGATCCGTTCCAGTTGCCGCGCCATCTCCACCACCGCATTCGCGCCCTTTTCAAAATCGAGCCCGGCGTGCGCGGCGCGTCCCCGAACCGTAATCCGGTAGTCGCCGACGCCCTTGCGCGCGGTTTTCAGTTTTCCCTCCAGCCCCGTTCCGGGCTCCAGCACCAGGACGGCGATGCTCGCGCGCGCGGCTCGTTCCGTAAGCACTCGCGATGATGGGCTGCCGATCTCCTCGTCGGAATTCACCTGGAGAACCACTTTCCTTCGAACCGGCACATCCAGCTCCTGCAAGATGCGCATCGCAAACACGAAGAATACGAGGCCCGATTTCATATCGAGCACGCCGGGCCCCCACAAACGCCCGCGCGATTCTCGAAATGGCATGGTTTCGATCGTTCCCAGCGGCCACACTGTATCGGAGTGCCCCAGTGCGAGGATCTGGCCTGCTTTCCTCGAGCCCGCAAGGCGGAACTCGCAGCGCAGGTGATCGCCGTAGCCGCGGGCAGGAAATGTGCGGATCCGCGCGATGTTCCGCGTCATATCGCAAAATAAGCCGGCGAGCGTGTTCACGCTGGCCGGCTGGTCGCTGGGCGATTCGCATACCACCAGCGCCCGGATGCACGCGATGATCTCCTTTTGTTTTGCCCGCGCCGCGCGAAGGAACGGATCCACGCTTGCTATAATAGCGGGACCGCACATGCCAGCTCTGGATATCCAGGCCATCCGCGACATCCTTCCTCACCGCTTCCCGATGCTTCTGGTGGATCATATTGAGGAACTCGAAGACAACCGTGTGGTCGGCATCAAGAACGTGACCGCCAACGAACCCTTCTTCGTGGGACACTTTCCCGATTTTCCGGTCATGCCCGGCGTCCTGATCGTCGAATCCATGGCGCAGGTCGCGGGCGTGCTGGTGCTGAGCAGCATCCCGGACCGGCACAAGAAGCTGGTCCTGCTGGCGTCCGTGGAGCAGGCCAAGTTCCGCAAGCCCGTCCGGCCCGGCGACCAGCTTCGCATTGAAATGAAGGTCGGCAAGCGTAAGGAAACCGTCGCCAAGATGTTCGGCACCGCCAGCGTGAACGGATCCGTGGTGGCGGAAGCCGAGATGCTTTGCAAGCTGGCCGAACGGCCGTAGGTACGGCGATGCCGATTCATCCGGCTGCAATCGTCGACCCGGGCGCGCGGATTCATCCCTCAGCGGAAATCGGACCCTATGCCGTGATCGGCGCGGATGTCGAAATCGGCGCGCGAACCGTTCTCCAGGCTCACGTCTTCGTGGAGGGCCCCACGGAAATCGGCGAGGACAACGTTTTCTTTCCCTACTCCACAGTGGGCGTCGCGCCGCAGGACCTGAAATACAAAGGCGAGCGCTCCTCTACGCGCATCGGACACCGCAACAAGATCCGTGAGTTTGTCACCGTCCACCGCGGCACGGAAGGCGGCGGCATGCTGACCTCCATCGGTAGTGACAATCTTCTGATGGCCTACGTCCACGTGGCTCACGACGTCCATGTGGGCAGCCACTGCGTGTTGTCGAACGCGGCAACGCTCGGCGGGCACGTCACGGTCGGCGACTGGGCCTGGATCGGAGCCTCCAGCGGCGTCCATCAGTTCTGCCGCGTCGGCCGGCACGCGATCATCGGCGGCTATAGCGTGATCACCCAGGATGTCCTGCCGTTTTCCAACACAGTGACTGAGCGGGAAGCCAAGGTGTTCGGCGCCAACAAAGTGGGCCTGGAGCGCCGGGGGTTCGCCCCCGACGCCATCGACGCGCTGCACAAGGCTTTCCGGCTGCTGACGCGCTCCGGACTCAATACTTCGCAAGCCGTCGAGTGCATCCGCAAAGAGATTCCCGCCTCGGCGGAAGTGGACGAGCTGCTGGCGTTTATCGCATCTTCGCAGCGCGGGTTCATCAAGTAGCATGCCTCCCCTAGGGATGATTGCGGGCAACGGGCGCTTTCCGTGCCTTGCGCTCGAAGCGGCGCGCAAGGCCGGGCTGGATATCGTGACGATCGCGATCAAAGAAGAAGCCTCGCCCGAGATCGAAGGTCTCGCCCCGCGCTGCCACTGGATCTCGCTCGGCGCGCTGAGCAAGCTGATCGAAATTTGCAAAAAAGAAGGCATCCAGCAAGTCATGATGTGCGGGCAGGTAAAGCACGTCAAGATTTTTTCCTCGATCGTGCCGGACTGGCGGCTGGTGAAATTACTCGCCTCGCTGGAAGCGAAAAATACCGATGCCCTGATTGGCGGCGTCGCGAAGATTCTGGCGGACGAAGGCATCACGCTGGCGGATTCGACCCTGCTCTTGAAAGACTTGCTGGCCCCTGCGGGCATCCTGACGCGCCGCCGCCCGGCTCCCGAAGAGGAGCGCGATATCTCCTATGGCCGCAGGATCGCAGCCGCGCTTTCCGAGCACGACATCGGGCAAAGCGTCGCGATCGCCGAGCGGGCCTGCGTCGCGGTCGAGGCGATGGAGGGCACCGACGCCATGCTGCGCCGCGCCGCGTCCTTAGTGGAAGGAAAACCTCTGCGGCTGGTGAAAGGCTCGCGGCGCAGGCAGCATCTCCTTTTCGACGTGCCAGTGGTCGGCTCGCAGACGATCGACGTGATGCGCGAAACCGGAGCGACGGCGCTGGCGGTCGATGCCGGGCGCACTCTTCTGCTCGATCGTGAGCAACTGCTGGCGCGCGCCAACGCCGCCGGGATTACGATCATTGCAGAGTAACCGGATCTAGCTCGCCGCGGTCGCCGGGGTCTCGATCCAACCGTCGGCAATCTGGATGATGCGCCTGCCGTAAGCCGCGTTCGCTTCCGAATGCGTCACCTGAATGATCGTGGTGCCGGCTTCGTTGAGCTTCCGAAAAACTTCCATGATCTCTTTCGCCTGGCTGGAGTGAAGATTTCCGGTAGGCTCGTCCGCCAGAATCACCTTGGGACTGGCAATGATCGCGCGAGCCACGCCGACCAACTGCTGCTGCCCGCCGGAAAGCTGGTTGGGGAACAGGTCCTTTTTCCCGACGATCTGAAACCGGTCCAAAACGTCGCACACGATCGCGTCGCGCTCGGATTTCCGGATGTTGCGGTAGGAAAGCGGAATCTCCAGGTTTTCGTAGACCGTCAGCGAATCCAGCAGATGATAGCTCTGGAACACGAACCCGAAGTAATTCTTATAAATTTCATCACGGTCCTTTTTCTTCATCGCGTGGATCGGGTAGCCCAGGAAGTGATACTCGCCGGTCCAGGCGCTGTCGTGCATGCCAATCAGGTGCAGCAGCGTCGATTTTCCGGCGCCCGAAGGCCCCATGATCGAAACGAAATCGCCGTCCTGAATATCGAGGTTGATCCGGCGAAGCACGAACGTCTTCGTTGGACCGTGCTGGAAGAATTTCTCGACGTTGCGGAGTCGAATCACTTACAGCTTTTCCTTGAGGAGTTTCGTGACGGCGGCGGGATCGGCCTGGCCGCGGCTGGCTTTCATCACCTGACCCAGGAAAAAGTTCACAACGGCCGTCTTGCCGCTGCGGTACTGCTCCACCTGTTTCGGGTTTGCGGCGATCACCTCATCGAGGATCTTCCCGAGCGCCCCCTCGTCGCTGATCTGCGTGAGCCCTTCTCGTTCCATCACGGTCTCCGGCGGTTCGCCCGTCGAAAACATTTTCGGGAAAATCTCCTTGGCCAGCTTCCCGCTGATCTTCCCCTGCGCGACCAGGGCCACCAGGCGGCCAAGATTTTCGGCGCTGACAGGCGAATCCTCGATTTCCTTGTCCTCCGCTTTCAACAATCCGGCCAGCTCGCCCATCACCCAGTTCGCCGCCGCCCGCGCATCGCCGGACGCCGCGGCGACTTTCTCGAAGTAATCGCCAAGCGCGCGCGTAGCGGTCAGCACTTGCGCATCATAATCCCGCAACCCGAGCGATTCCACGAAACGCGCCCTCCGCGCGGCCGGGAGCTCCGGCATGGAACTGCGGATTTCATTGAGCCAGGTTTCGCTCACCCTCAGCGGAACAAGATCCGGCTCGGGAAAATAGCGATAGTCGTGCGCATGCTCCTTGCTGCGCATACCCACGGTTTCGCCGGTTTCCACGTTGAACAGGCGCGTTTCCTGCATCACGCGCCCGCCGCTCTCCAAGATCCCGATTTGGCGTTCAATTTCCTGATCCACGGCCATTTTCAGGAACCGGAAAGAGTTCAGATTCTTGACCTCGGCTTTGGTGCCGAATTCTTTTGCGCCCTTCAGCCGCACGCTGACGTTGGCGTCGCAGCGCAAGTGGCCCTTTTCCATGTCGCAACTGGATACTTCCACGTATTGCAGCACCTGCTTCAGCTCGGTCAAATAGGCATAAGCCTCCTCGGCGCTGCGCATATCCGGATCGCTCACGATCTCGATCAGCGGCGTACCGCAGCGATTCAGATCCACGTAGGTGTAGCGGTCGGAGTCCTTGAAGCCCTCATGAATGCTCTTACCCGCATCGTCTTCCATATGAACGCGCGTGATTCCGATGCGTTTGCGAGTTCCCGCCACATCAATATCCACCCAGCCGTGCTCGGCCAGGGGCTGATCGTATTGCGAGATCTGGTAGCCTTTCGGCAGGTCCGGATAGAAGTAGTTCTTGCGGGCGAAAATCGAGCGCGAATTCACCCCGCAGTGCAGAGCCAGAGCCGCCTCGATCGCGAGTTCCACGGCTCGCCGGCTCAGGACCGGAAGCGCCCCCGGCAACCCGAGGCAAACAGGACACACGTTCGTATTCGGCGGCGCACCGAAGCTGGTAGGGCAACCGCAGAAGATCTTGGTCCGGGTGGCAAGCTGGACGTGCACCTCCAGGCCGATCACCGGCTCGTACCGGGCGATCGTCTCCGGGGAAATCCCAGTTGTCAGGCTCGACGCCATGACAGCCATTATAGCGGCCGGGGGCGAACGGATCTCCGGGATCCCTGCGGAAGCCTCCGTCGTAGTACCACGTCTCTTTCAGACTTAATATATCGTGACTTTTCGGAAAAACTCAGGATTTACCTAAACGTTTTCGTGGTTCCCGCCGATGATTGAGCCGACCCGCTAGTTTGCGGAACGATTCTCTTCGCCATGCTCAAACTCAACCCCAATCGACACATCCACATGGCCGGCCTGGCACTCGTTGGGATCGTGCTTCTCTTGTCTTCTCCCGTCAGGGCCTTCGGTTACGCTGATCCCGGAACAGGCGCCTTTCTCTACCAGGCCGCGTACGCCGCCTTCATCGGAGGGGCATTCTATTTCCGGAAATTTCTGAACCGCATCTTCAGAAAGCGCCAGTAGGCTCACGTGACCACCACGCTCGATGCAGACGTCCCGACGTTTCGCGATCCGGCTGGCTCCCTTATGCGATTTGACGGCAGGATTCTTCGTGTGGTGCGCGCAGATTTCGCGGAAGAGCTAGCGGCCTTTCTCGAAACCCGCGCCGCACGCGATGCGGGCAAGTCCGGCCGGCTGATCTCGTCATGGCGGCTTCCTCCCAACGCCGTCCCCGCCCTGGAGCTTCCGCCGGGCGAGGCGCTTTACGAACACGAGCGCGTCCCGTTTCCGAGCTATCCCTACGAGTGGGCGCCGGAGATGTTGCAAGCCGCAGGTTTCCTGACGCTGGATCTCGCTCTGGCTACGCTGGAGGAAGGATTCGGCCTTAAAGACGCAACGCCTTACAACGTTCTGTTTCGCGGGCCGCAGCCGGTATTCGTGGATCTGCTGTCCTTCGAGCGGCGTCAGCCGCGCGATGCGGCCTGGATGCCCTATGCGCAGTTCATGCGTACGTTTCTGCTGCCCTTGCTGGCGAACCGCGATCTGGGATGGCCGCTGCAACAGAGCCTGATCAGCCCGCGGGACGGTCTGGAACCAGAAGCGCTCTACCGTTTGGCTGGATTGCGAAGGCGCCTTACGCAGCCTTACCTTGAAGCCGTTTCTCTGCCCACCTGGTTCACATACCTGAAACGCGCGGAGAGTTCCCTATATCATCCCAAGCCGGTTCCTTCCGACGAGCAGGCCCGCTACGTTCTGCGAAAATTGTTGGAGCGTTGCCGCAAGCAATTGGACGCCGCTGGTCCGCGCTCCCATTCCGAATCCACGTGGAGCCGGTATCTGGATTGCAAGTCGCTGTATTCGCGCCAGCAGCTTGCGGAAAAGGAAGCTTTCGTTCGCGAAGCCCTGGACCTCGCGCAACCCTCCCTGGTGCTGGACGTCGGCGCAAACGAAGGCCATTTCAGCCTGCTGGCCGCAAAAACCGGGGCGTCCGTCGTAGCCCTGGACACCGATTCAGCAGTAGTGGACTCCCTCTGGCGGCGGGCGAATTCCGGGAAGCTCGATGTACTGCCGCTGGTAGTGGATCTCACACGTCCGACCCCTGCCACGGGATGGAAGAACCAGGAGTGCGATTCCTTCCTGGATCGGGCCAACGGCTCGTTCGACATGGTCTTCATGCTGGCTCTCATGCACCACATTGTCGTCACCGAACGGGTTCCCGTGGAGGAATTGCTCTCGCTCGCCGCCGGCCTTTCGCGGAAATACCTTCTAATCGAATTCGTGGCTCCTGAAGATCCGATGTTCCAGCGGATCGTTCGCGGCCGCGAGACGCTGTACTCTCATTTCACCAAACAACGGTTCGAAACCGCGGCCCAGCGCCACTGGGAACTGGTGCGTTCCAAGCAAATCACGGGACTTCATCGATGGCTTTATCTGTACCGCCAGAGGCACGCGAAAAACTAGAGGAAATTCTGATCTGCTTCTCGCTGGGCAACCTGCTTTTTGTCCGGCGCTGGTACGATTTGGAAATCCTCCAGGAAAGCGGCCTGGATTACCTTCGCCCCAGTCCGGCAAATCCCGCCCTGTTGTATTCGACTCTGCTCGCGGGTTTGTTCGTAGCGGCGGTTTTCTGGCTGGGTTGGCAAATGGTTCGAAATCGGCGCCCCGTGTGGATCAAACTTGCTCATAGTTGCTTCCTCCTGAGCATGATCTTCCCGCTGGAATCTGTACGACGTTACTGGAATGCCCATTTCGGCCAGGTTGATCTGGCGTCCAACACGGCGCTGTTAAGTATCGAAGCCCTGCTGCTCGGAGGGTTGATCATGGCGCTGCGCGGCAATCCTCGCGTGGTCCGTGCCGCACGTCATGCGGCTCTTCTGTTGATTTGCTTGTTTCCAGCGCTCATGATCGACTTCTTCAGCAGTCACATGAGTTCCGAGCCGGCCTCTGCATTTCAGCCCAAGCCGCCGACGGCCTTCCTGCCAGCGTCACGTAACACGCACCGCTTTATCTGGATCGTTTTCGATGAGATGGATCAACGGGTGGCGTTTACGGAACGTCCCGTTTCTCTGGACCTCCCCGAGTTGGACCGGCTGCGCTCGGAATCCCTGGAAGCCCGCCGGGCCACTCAGACGGCCGACCGCACGCTGTTGGCCATGCCGATGCTGATTTCCGGCAGATCCTACCGCAAATTCGAGATCAAGGGCGCCGCCGATCTGACAGTCTTTCCTGCGGATTCCTCTCAGGGTGTCAATTGGGCCCACGAGCGGACGGTTTTTCAACGCGTTCATGAAATCGGTGTCAATGCGGCCGTCGCAGGCTGGTACCACCCGTATTGCCGGATGTTCGGAGATCAACTGGCCAACTGCTTCGCTCGGTCCAGCCTCGCCGGGCGCGCCTTATTGCGGGAACAGCACGCTTCGCAACAAGGCGTCGCGCGTATGGTTTTGCTTCTGTTCCGATTGCAACTCGAAAATCTCAAGGACATGTTCCGCTTCGACGGTGTTTCCGGCTCCGAGAACCTGAAAGACGCCTACGTCCAGCACGAGCAATTGCAGGAATACCTTCAGATTCGAGACCACGCCTACGCGGACGCCGTCGATTCGCGCATCGGGTTCATGCTGATGCACTTCCCCGCGCCTCATATGTACGCCATCTATAATCGCTGGCGTAAGGATTTCGTTCTCGATTCAAACATCGACTATCTCGACAACCTCGCCTTGGTGGACCGGACCGTGGGCGAACTGCGCGCCAGGCTCGAGGCCGCCGGCTTATGGGATCAAACCAGCCTCCTCATTACCGCAGACCACGGGTTCCGGCCGGAGATGTGGATAGGACGCTATGGTTGGAACCAAACCATGGAGCGGCTCTTCGCACGTGGAGCCAGCCAGCAGGTCCCCTTCATTCTGAAACTCGCCGGCCAGCGGCACCACGTGGTCGTGAATCGCCCTTTCTCCAACATGGTCGCGTCTGATTTGGCGATGGCCGTGCTCAGCGGCCAGATTTCGGCTGCGAATCAGGCGGCCGATTGGATTGAGCGCAGAGCCTCTGACGCGGAAACAGTTACCGGACTGCCCGAAACGGCCGGACCGTCCTCCGTGGCACGCTGAAGCGCCTCCTCTACCTCTAGGCGCGGTGCGTCCAGTCAGATACACGGAACGTTCCGGAGGATATCGCCGTATGGGACAAACAGGGGCTGCCATGATACGACCAATGCTGCTGATGCTGGGGATGGCCGTGCTTGCCGGGTGCTCGGCCAATGTGGTCTCAGGGCCGCCGCAACACGAACGAAAGGTCCTGGATCTCGATAAGTCCGAAATGACCCGCGTGGAACTGAAGATCGACGCGGGCGAGCTGCGCGTCGGGGGCGGTTCGCCAAAGCTCATGGAAGCGGATTTCGACTACAATGTCCCGGGCTGGAACCCGAAGATGGAGTACCATTCGACAGGCGTGCGGAGCGATATCGAAATTTCGCAAGGACCTGGCGCGGTGCCGCACGGAAAGAATCAGTGGAAGCTCAAATTCAACGATTCGGTTCTGATGGATTTCGTCGTCCGTATGGGAGCCGGCGAAGCCCACCTCAACTTGGGCAGCTTGAACTTGCGCAGCGTCTCGATGGACCTTGGAGCCGGAGAAGTCGAAATGGACCTGCGCGGCTCGCCGAAGCGCAGTTATGACGTAAGGGTTCAGGGCGGCGTCGGGCAAGCCACGATTCGCCTTCCTTCCAACGTCGGGATTTCGGCCATGGCCGCCGGCGGCCTTGGCGACATCAATGTCCGCGGATTAGAGCAGCGCAATGGCCGCTGGATCAATCCCCGCCACGAGAACGATCCCATCACCATCCGCGTGGATGTCAAGGGCGGCGTCGGCCAGATAGACCTGGTCGCGGAGTAGCGGTTCGCGCTACCCTAACAAAGACGTGAGCGCTAGCGCAGCAGAAACCGTTCAGATCTCCATCCCCAAGTGCGATCCTGGCATCGGGCACGTGATCCGCACTCCCGATTCACCCGATTTGATCGACGGGGTTCTCATCCGGCTCTACGACCTCTGGCCGGACGACCGCGGCTATTTCCTGGAAGTGGCGCGCCTCGGGCGCGGCTTGGCAGAGGGGTTCCCCGCCGAAAGCACGCAGATTTCTTCCGCTCTGAACTACCCGGGGATCATTAAAGCCTTTCATTACCACTTGCATCAGACCGATCTCTGGGTTCCCGCGATGGGCATGTTCCAGGTCTCGCTGGTGGATCTGCGCCCCGGATCGCGCACTTTCGGCCGAAAGAATACCGCCTACGCAGGAGCGCTCAAACCCTGGCAGTTTCTGATTCCTCCCGGCGTCGGTCATGGCTACAAGGTGATCGGGGAGGCGCCGGCAGCGCTGATTTATGTGACCAATCGCCTGTACGATCCCAAAGACGAGGGCCGGATCCCGTATAACGACCCCTCGATCGCCTACGACTGGGAGTTGCAGCACAAGTAGATGAAATTCCTGGTCACCGGAGGCGCCGGCTTCATCGGAAGCGCGTTTGTCCGCATGCTGCTGCAAGACAATCCCGAGCGATCGAGAAGGGTTGTCAATCTGGACAAACTCACCTATGCGGGAAATCTGGAAAACCTGGCAAGCGTGGCCGGCAATGCGCGCTACCGCTTCATTCATGGGGATATCTGCAACGCCGCGCTCGTAAATTCGCTGGTTGCCGAAGAGAAGCCCGACGTGATCGTAAATTTTGCGGCGGAGTCGCATGTGGACCGCAGTATCCTGTCTCCGGCGCCGGTTTTCGAAACCAATCTGCGCGGCTCCTTCACGTTGCTGGAGGCGGCGCGCACGCACCAAACCCCGCGGTATATCCAGATCTCGACTGACGAGGTCTACGGCAGCATCGATCCGCCGCAGGAAGCCGATGAGAATTATCCGCTGCGCGCCAGCAGCCCGTACTCGGCATCGAAAGCCGGGGCGGATCTGCTGGCTCTGTCTTATTTCGTCACCTACAAAATGCCGGTGACGGTGACCCGGGCGTCAAATAACTACGGCCCGTATCAATTTCCCGAAAAACTTATCCCGCTGATGATTTCCAACGCACTGGAAGATCGTCCCCTGCCCATCTACGGCGACGGTCAGCAGATCCGCGACTGGCTGTACGTGGACGACCACGCGCGGGCTATCCTGGCGGTCATCGAGCGCGGCCGGCCGGGCGAGATCTACAACATCGGCGGCAGCCGTGCACTTCCGAATCTGGACGTCGTGCGAAAGATCCTGGCGGCGGTCGGAAAGCCGGAGAGCCTGATGCAGACGGTCAAGGATCGTCCTGGCCACGACCGGCGGTACGCGCTTTCCAGCGAGAAGGTGATGCGCGAAACCGGCTGGAAGCCGCAAGTCCCGTTCGAAGAAGGCCTGCGGGCCACCATCGAGTGGTATCGGGCCCACGCCGCCTGGACCGCGCGCGTCAAAAGCGGCGAATATCAGAATTATTACCAAAGGAATTACGGCGGCCGGGCGCTTTAGTATACTCATTAGTGAGGAAATCCGCATGCGCTGGTTCCCGCTCGGTCTGCTGGCGTTGCATCTCTGGCCGTTGCGCAGGTTTTGGCAGCCCCTCCGCCATTCGTACCTTCCTCCGCGCCGCTGGCCAGCGCCGCGAACCAGAAGCCCGCGCGCGTCTTAGCGGATCAGCGCGTTGGGATCCGTCTCGACGCCTTTCCGGCCTTAGCGCGCGGATACTGTCGTCTGCGCCCTGCGATCCGGGATCGGCTTCCGGTTTCGCATCCATTGGACCAGGCGAAATGCGCCCAGCGCGCCCAAAATCGCGGCGTACAGGAGCGGAAGACGGATATCGGATTTCACCAGCCACCAGTAGTGAATCGCGCCCGCGGCCGCCGCCACGTACACCAGCCGGTGAAGCTGTTTCCAGCGCTTGAACTTGAGCCTCCGCACCCACCCGGCAGTCGATGTGATCGCGAGCGGCAGCATGCACAGCAATCCGATCATCCCCACCGTAATGTAGCGCCGCTTCATAATGTCTTCCCAAATCGCGGGAAGCGTGTTTTGCCGCGGATCCAGGAACAGCCACACGCAAAAGTGCACGCACCCGTAGAAGAACGCAAACAGCCCGAGCATCCGGCGGAACGTAGTGATCTTCGGCTGGTTCAGCAGCGTCCGCAGGGGCGTGATCGCCAGCGTGAAGCACAGGAAGCGAATCGTCCAGTCTCCCGTATCGTGCGTGATGTACTCGATGGGGTTGGCCGTCAGATACGTGGTCGGATCATCCGTGCGGTAGGCCTGCCAGCATAGCCAGAGCAACGCGCCGAGCGGAACCAGGCTCGCCACAAACACCGCAGCCTTGGTCCATTTGCTGGAGAGAACTCGATTCATCCAGGTTACAGCTAGTGATAAACGCGGAGATCCATCCCGCTGTACAGATGGGCGACCTGGGCCCCGTAGCCGTTGAACTTGACGGTGGGGATGCGGGTTCCTTGACCCAGGAACCCCACGCCCAGGCGCTGTTCTTCTTTCTGGCTCCAGCGCGGGTGATCCACTTCCGGGTTCACGTTCGAATAAAAGCCGTACTCGCGCGCGGAGTAGAGATTCCAGTCTGTGGGCGGCTGCTTCTCGACGAAACGGATCCGCGTGATCGACTTGATGCTCTTGTAGCCGTACTTCCACGGAACCACGATGCGAACCGGCGTTCCGTTCTGATTCGGCAGCGTCTCGCCGTACATGCCGAAGCACAGCAGCGTGAGCGGGTGCATGGCTTCATCCAGACGCAACCCCTCCACATACGGGAACGGGATGCCCGCCTGGCGCGGCGATAACATCTGCTTGGGATCGAAATAACTCTCGAACGCCACGAACTTGGCGTTGCCGGTGGGCTGCACTTGCTTGAGCAGCGTGCTCAGCGAGAATCCGATCCAGGGAACCACGATCGACCAGCGCTCGACGCAGCGGTGGCGGTAGATCCGCTCCTCCGGCGGCGCCAGCTTCATCACCTGGTCCAAACTGAGCGTCTTAGGCTGCGCGACCTCGCCTTCAATACGGATCGGCCATTCCTCCGGAACCTTCCATTTCGGCGCGTTTTCCGAGGGGTCCTCTTTGCCGGTCCCGAATTCGTAAAAGTTGTTGTAGCTGGTGACCACGGCCTTGGGCGAGGGTTTTTCATTGCCCAGATTGTGATAAGCGCTCGTTTTGACCACCCCAGGGATCGCCGCCGTAGCCAGGGCCCGGGACGGGACGATCAGGCTCCCCAGTGAAGCGGCTCCCAAAGTCGCCGCGCCCGCGCCGAGAAACCGGCGCCGGTTCAAATAAACTTCCTTCGGGGTGACATCGGAATATCGCAGGTCCGCAGGCTTCCTGATCAGCATGGTTCACAGTCTCCCTTTTCCAATGGTAACTCCATCCGGCTGGGGCGGCAGTCATTCCCCGAACTCAGTAGTTTCGGATAAGATCCATGCCTTTGTACATCCCGGCAACTTGGGATTCATACCCGTTAAACATCTGCGTCTGAATGACCTTGGGCTTGAAGACGGTTCCTTCTCCGAGTCGCTCTTCTTCCTTTTGACTCCAGCGGGGATGCTCGCGATTCGGATTGACGTTGGAATAGAATCCATACGCCGCGGGCCAGCTCAGGTTCCAGGTGGTGGGCGGCTGCTCAGCCAGGAACCGGATCCGCACGATCGACTTGATGCTTTTGAACCCGTATTTCCATGGAATCACCAGCCGCAGCGGCGCTCCGTTCTGGTTGAGCAGCGTTTCGCCGTACATGCCGACGGTCAGTAACGTCAGGGGATGATTCGCTTCGTCCAGGCGCAACCCCTCGACGTACGGGAATTGGATGCCGGCCTGCCTCGGCGATAGCATCTGTTTCGCGTCGTAAAAACTTTCGAACGCGACGAATTTGGCCTTGCCCGTCGGCTGCACTTGTTTGAGCAGCGCGCTCAGCGGGAATCCGATCCAGGGCACGACAATCGACCAGGCCTCCACGCACCGATGCCGGTAAATCCGTTCCTCCAGCGGCGCAAGTTTCAGAATCTGATCGAGATCGAGCGTCTTTGGCTGCATGACTTCGCCCTCGATGCGCACCGTCCAGGGCGCTTTCGGCTGCCACTTCGGAGCGTTCTTGGCTGGTTCGTCTTTGCCGGTGCCGAACTCGTAAAAATTGTTGTATCCGGTCGCAATTGTTCGAGGCGTGATTTTTTCGCCACCCGCATTGAAAGCGGTCTTGTTGGCGGCGAGCTTCGCGGCCACGGCCGGAATGGGTAACGCCAGGGCTCCCGCAAGGAACCGGCGGCGGTTCAGGTAAATGTGCTTGGGAGTCACGGCGGCATAGGGGAACATAGGAACCTCCTAAAATTATCTGCCTTTGCGGCGTTGATCAAGCGCTGGCGGCCCGAGCCGGGCCGAGATTGGCCGTGACCCGCTCCAATGCTTCGCGCCGCATGGCGGCTTCGGCCTGATCCAGGGTCGAGGCGGCGCCCCTCCGGTTCTTGCGTCCGCAGTACCCGGTGGCAGCATCGATCGGGCCTCCTCTACTTCCAACAAAGCGGAAACGGCCCCGAGGGAAGCAGATCGTTCCAGATCCCACAGCCGCAGCCGCTCGAACTTAAGCATAGCTTGGTGTACGGTCATCTCAATTCGCAGACGCCCGCTGACGAAATCGCTTCACCAGCGGGGCCGGGATTTCAAGGGACGGCTCGCGCCCAAACTGCTGCGGCCGGATGGTTGCGCGATACATCAAATCCGCTTCGTCTTCAGGCAGCCAGCAGATCACCTATATTATTGACGCACAAGCCCCCGATACTTCGCGTTTTAATTTCAGGTACGCTACCCTCGAACTTTCGGATGATGACCGGCGCCCGCGGTTCCTATCTATGGCTTCTGCTGTGCCTGATCGCGCAGGCGGCGCTGCTGACCCATCGGCTCGAACTTCTGCCGATGTGGGGCGATGAGCTGTTCACCTTGTATGCCGCCAATACCACCGTGCCGAGGATGATCGACATGGTCAGCGGCGACGTGCATCCTCCGCTGTATTTCCTGCTGGCGCACTGCTGGATTCGTCTAATGCCGGGCGACCCGCTGGCCCGGTTGCGGCTGTTGTCAGTGGCATTTACGCTGCTCGCCACAGTCGCGCTCGATCGCCTCTGGCTGAAGCACGCGCCGCCGCGTGTGCGCGCCTGGTGCCTCGCTCTGTGGACCGTTTCGGCGTGCCTGCTGCTTTATTCCCGCATGGCGCGATCGTACAGTTTGCAGGTCTTGGGATTCGTGGTCGTCGGCTGGGCCGCATGGCGCTGGAAGCAAGAGTTCCCTTCCTGGGCCCGTCTGCTGATTTGCACTGCCGCAGTCTCGGCACTGCTCTACACGCACTACGTACCTGGATTCGCGGCGTGGGCGGGCGTCAACCTCCTGCTTCTGCGCCAGGCCCGCCGGTATCCGCGCCGCTGGCTGATCGGCAACGGACTCGTGCTGGCGAGCTATCTTCCGTGGCTCACCCTGACCTCGATGTTTTCGGCCTGGCGCTCCAGGCCCAGACTGCTGTTGATCGCCGGCAATCCCATCGCGGAAACCGGGATCAAACTCGGCTACGGAATCTTCTCGTTCCTTTATGGAGAGGCCATCCCGGTCTGGATGCTGCCGGTGGCGGCGCTGCTGGCGATCCCCGCCGCCTGGCTGTTCTGGAGAGGATCCCGAAGCGCAGGCGCGCTGCGATTCCCCATCGGGGCTACGGCAGCGCTCGGATTTGCAGTGGTAGCGGGATGGGTATCGTATGCGTTCGTTCCGGCGCGGCTGCTGTTTCTGTTGCCGCTGGCGCTGCTGGCGATCGCCGCAGGCGTGCAGTCGGCCCCGCGCGCCGGAATCCCAATTGCAGCCGCGCTAGTGGCCGCGAATCTGATCGGCATCGTCAGCTACTTCCATAGTCGCGACCTGCTGAACGTCGGCTACATCGCGCCCCTCGACCGCATGGCCCGCGATATCGCCGCTAGTTCCTCGCCCGCGGATACCACGGTTCTGGTCGATGGGCCGAATCTGAGCGGCAATGTAATCGAGTATTACCTGCCGGGGTTCACGGTGCGGCAAATCTTCACGGCCGAACAAGCCGAATCGGCTTGGCGCGAAGCCAGCGCTCCCGCCATCCGGCACGTGTGGTTGTTGCGCAATCCGCATGATGTGACCCCAGGACACGCATTGGAAACGCTGGAATCCGGGCTGCGGCAGTCCTCTTCGGGCCGGCTCCATCCCTACACGCCGTACTCGCCGACCCACAAATTCCTGATGCGAATTGTGGGCATGCAGGTTTCCTCCGACTATCTATATGCTTCGTGGGAGTTCAAAAAACCGAAGCAGGGAGTTCCGCTTCCCGCTAACTGATAATTCCCTTGCGCACCGCGTACAGGATCAGCTCCGGCGCGCTATGCAGGTTCAGCTTTTGCAGGATGTGGGTGCGATGCGTCTCCACCGTGTACAAGCTGAGATTCAGCAGGCTGGCGATTTCCTTGTTGCTCTTCCCCTCGGCGACCAGTTGTAACACCTCGCGCTCGCGCGTAGTCAGCAGCTCGTAGCTGTCCTCGGCGCCGACCTCGTCGAGCTGATGCATGTAATCTTCTTTCAGTAGGCTCCGGACGCCGGGGCTAAAGAAGGATTTCCCTTCGGTGATGGCTCCGATCGCCGCGATCAGATCGGCCTCGGCGGAATCCTTCAGCAAGTAAGCACGGGCCCCGGCTTTAAGGGACCGAATGACGTAGCTCTCGTCTTTGTGCATGCTGAGGATCGCCACGGCGGTGTCCGGATTCCGATTTACGATCTGGCGGGTGGCTTCCACGCCGTTCAACTGCGGCATGGCGATATCCATGATCACCACGTCGGGATGCTCCGCCGCGGCCATCTCGACGGCCTGACGGCCGTCCGCGGCTTCGCCGACCACTTTCAAGTCTGGCTGCCGTTCCAGCAACAGGCGCAGGCCATTGCGCATCACGGTATGATCATCGGCTAAAAGAATACGTGTCACGGTTCAACTCGCTACCGGCAATTCTACTTCCACTCTGGTCCCTGCCCCCGGGCTCGAACTGACCTGGAACACTCCGCCCAAGTGATGGACGCGCTCCTCCATACCGACCAGGCCCAGGCCGCGCACGCGGCGCGCATCGAATCCGCGGCCGTCGTCTTCCACGAAAAGCACGATCCGGGAGTCCTCCTGGCGCACCACGACGCGCACCGTGCGAGCCTGCGCGTGGCGCGCGCAGTTGTGCAGAGCCTCCTGGACGACGCGGTAGATGCAGGTTTTCAAAGCATCGGGCAGCTCTCCGGCGGAATCGGCGGCCGCCACCTGCACTCGAATCCCGGTGCGCTTGGAGACCTCGCGCGCCTGCCATTCCAGCGCCGGGACCAGGCCGAAATCGTCGAGCATGGAAGGCCGCAGCAGCAAGGTCATATTGCGAATGATGTTCACGCTGGCTTCGGCCAGTTTCTTGATGGAATCCACATGTTGCCGGACGTGAATCGCATCCGGAGGAACGTTCGCCACCGCGTTGCCGGCTTCCATCAGCAGCGCCGAAAGCGATTGCCCGACCTCATCGTGCAGTTCCCGGGAGATGGCGCGGCGTTCTTCCTCCTGCGCCGAAACCAGCCGCGCCGAGAGTTCTTTCAGCTCGTGCTGCGCCGTCAGCACCTCCTGATAGCGCTGCTCCAGTTCCCGTTCCAGGCCCAAGGTTCGCCAGATGGTAAAAGCCGCCAGCAGCAATCCGGTGCCGACCGCGAAGGCCAGAATCAGCGCCAGACGCCCGCGCAGCCGGGCAAACGTTTCACTCATCCGCGCGTCGGAGGCGGCCATCTGCCGGGCGCTGATGGCATCCAGCTGGTCCACCATCTTGATCAGCTCGGCGCGATGCTGCCGGACCTGGGTCGAGAGGTATTCCGAGCCGCGCACCGCACGATGTTCCGGGGGAATCTCGGATATAAATGCCAGCAGTTTCCAGTAATATTGCAGCTCGGATTGAAAATCGTGAAGCGCCGCGTTTTCCGAGGAATCGATCAAAGAAGCGCATTCAGCCAAGGCACGATCTGTCTGTTCCCGGGTTGTCGCGAATCGCTGGATTTGCAACGCGCTGCTCTGCGCATCTGTGGCGAGCAGGTAGTCGCGCATCACGATGGCGGACTGATAAATGCCCGTCCGCACCCGGTCCAGCGCGCGACCGCGCGATAAGTAGTTATTCCGCTCCTGAAGGTCGCTGGTGCGCACTTGCTCTAGCGTCCGGAGGGCGTAGGCGCCCGCCACCAGCATCAGGAGAAGGAGGCTTCCGAATCCTGCCACCAGCAGCGGCCGCCCCCCCGTGAGTCGAGCTGTTCTGGGCGCCGGCACCATCCGAATCCTAAGTCTAACGCGTGCCGCCATCTAAGGAATACCGTCTAAATGGGATTGCTGCTTTTCCATCCGAATGCCTTAATGGAGGAAAGAACTGTATGAGACAAGCGAACTCATTCGTAGCGGGGTTGGCTGCGCTGGCCTTGTTATCCGCCGCAGCCTGTTCACGAAAAGTGGCTGCCGTCAGCAAGCCTGCCGAAATCACGCCGGTAGCCACTGTTTCGTCGCCGCCCCCCGCGCCCGCCAAGGCGAAAACTGCTGCGCCGGCCCCCGTGAAGCAGGCGGCGGCAGCGCCGAGCAAGCCTTCAGCGATGCCGGCAAGCGTCCGCAAAACGCTCAACGATGAACTGGCCAAGCTGGAGGACGCACTCTTCGATTTCGACAAAGCCACCATCCGCTCCGATGCGAGCGTAGCCTTGCGCGATGACGTAAACGTAATCCGCGAGATCCTGGCCGAGTACCCCAACCAGAAGCTGATTATCGAGGGCCACGCCGACGAGCGAGGCTCGGCCGAATATAACCTGGGCTTGGGCGACCGCCGGGCGCATGCCGTTCAGGAATTCCTGTCCTCGATGGGCATCCCCGGGCCGCAACTCGCGGTCGTGAGTTATGGCAAGGAACGCCCCGTCTGCACGGAGGAAAATGAGGCCTGCTGGCAAAGGAACCGCCGCGCCCACGTGACCGCTGCGCCCTAGCGCTGAGAGATTCTTCTTCCTACGCACCCTGCCGGAGCGAGACCCCCGCCGGACCCAAGCAGTCCCCCGGCGGGGGCTTTTTTATCTAAAACGGGTACACTGTCCTCTATGTGCGAAGCCACCCGGTAACTGAGTCCGGACGCACGAGGAGGCCTATGAAGTGGTATTACGCGGAAGGCGGGCGGCAAGTCGGCCCGGTGGAAGAAACCGCCCTGGACGAACTGGTGCGCCAGGGCGTGGTGCGCGACGATACTTTGGTCTGGCGCGAAGGTATGGCCGCCTGGCAGCGCCACGGCGCGGTCCGCGGAGTGGCTGGTGGAGCGCCGCCGGCTCCGGCGGCAGCTCCCGCCGCGGCGTCGGCCAGCGAGACCCGCTATTGCACGGAGTGCGGCCGGCCGTTTCCAGCCAGCCAGCTCACCAGCTACGGGGAGGTGCTGGTGTGTGCCCAGTGCCAGCCTGCTTACTCCCAGCGGATGGCGTCGTCATCGGCGCGTCATTTTGGCGGTTTCTGGATTCGGTTTCTTGCAATTATTATCGATGCCATTATTATCGGAGTGGTAGGCGCCATTGTTCGTATCCCCTTGGCCCTGGCCATCGGCGGAACCGGCTTGCGCCTGGGCACCAATCCGGATCCGTCGCAAGTATTCGCAGCGCTGCCCGCGCTGATGGGCTTGATCGGGCTGACGTGGTTGATCCAGATCGCCTTGTCCCTGGCCTATGAAGTCTACTTTCTGACGACTCGCGGTGCGACGCCGGGAAAAATGGCGCTAGGACTCAGGGTCATTCGCGCGGACGGCGCGACCAATATCTCCGCGGGGCTGGCGGCGGGCCGCTTCTTCGCCAAGTACCTCAGCGGCTTGATTCTTTGTATTGGCTTCATTATCGCGGCGTTTGACCGCGAAAAACGCGCGTTGCACGATCACATCTGCGCAACCCGAGTGGTCTACTCGCGCTAGGCCCGGCCGATCCAGTAGAGCACGACGGCCATCACGCCGATAAACGCGGCCAGCGCGTCATAGGGGAATCTCGGCCGGCTGCGGAGACGCAGGTCCGGACAGCCGCAGGCATTGCAATAGGGCGCGCTTGACGGCAACACCGTGCGGCATTGTGTGCATTCCTGACCGTTTTCGGAAACCGTTGCTTCTCGCATGGCCCATGTTAGATCTCGCGCGGTTGCGTCCCGGATGGCCCGGAGGCACCAATTCGGCGCAAAAAGTTGTAGTTCTGGCCTCCGGGCCAGTACCGGAACGGGACGGATGGCGGCGACGGATATCTGGCGGAAAAGCGTTCCTGGCCGGGATTGGCAGCCAAGCGAAAAACAGGACTATTGTCCCAGGACCTTCCCAGGACTTGGGTTCGTTGCAACCCCCAGGCTTTAGCGTCAAGATAAAAGAGCTATGAAACGCGGCACAATCTCCTTTGGTCTGGCTCCACTGCTACTGATCCTGGCATCTTGCAGCAGCGATCCCAAGGTGCAGGCTCAGCGGTACTTGGAAAATGGCAACAAGTTTTTCGCCAAACAGAAGTACAAAGAAGCCGCGATTATGTACAAGAAGGCTCTGAGCAAGGATTTGAAGTTCAGCGAAGCCTATTACCGCCTGGCTCTGGCGGACCTCCAGCTCGGCTCACCCGGCGAAGCTGTCGCTATGCTGCGGCGCGCCACGGAGGATCGCAATTACAAGAATGACGACGCTCGCATTCAGCTCGCCAACATTTACCTGATCGCCGCCGCGCAGGACGAAAAGCAGCGCCCGCAGCTTCTGGAGGACGCACTCGCGCTCGCCCAGGAGCTGCTTTCCGCCGATCCAAAGTCGTTCGAGGGACACCGCCTGTCGGGGCAGATTGCGTTGTTGAAGGCCGATCCCAAGACCGCCATCGACGAATTGCAGACGGCCAACAGCATCCAGCCGAACCAGTCCGAGGTAGTGATGGCGCTCTACGAGGCGTTGCAGCAAAACAAGCAGGGTCCGGCGGCTGAAAAACTCGCCCGCGATTTCATCGGCCAGCAGAAAACCTTCGCTCCGGTTTACGACCGGCTCTACGTTCAGTACATGACCGAGAAGCGATTCGATGAAGCAGAGCAAATTCTCAAGCTGAAAACGGAGAACAACCCCAGGGCTGCCAACTACATGCTACAGCTCGCGACCCATTACATCCTTCTTCAGCGGCGTCCGGAAGCGGATCGGGTGCTGGCGAAAGTTGCCGATGACAAGCAGTTTCCGGACGGACACCTGATCCTGGGCGATTTCTATCTCACACGGTTGCGGGAATACGATTTGGCCAAGCAGCAGTACGAAGCGGGCATGGCGGCCTTCCCAAAAGACAAGAGCACCTACCAGAAGCGTCTCGTCGAGCTATATGCCAGAAGCGGAAGCATGCTCCAGGCCAGTCAACTGGTGAATGCGCTGCTGAAGGAAAGTCCCAAGGACAGCGAAGTGCTCGCCATGAACGCGGCCTTGGAGTTGAGCAGCGGAAACCGCGATCAGGTGAATCAGGCGGTGAATGAATTCCAGAGCCTGGTCGCGAAAAACCCTTCCAATCACTTGATGAAATACAACTATGCGCGCGCCCTTCTGTTGCAGGCCGCGCAGAGCGGCGGCGACAAGAATATCCAGAACAGCAAACTCGAGGCGGCCCGGCTGCAACTGGAGGACGCGATCAAGGTCCGGCCGGATTTCGTATCCGCCCGCGAACTGCTGGCCCGCCTGTATCTGGTCAAGCCGGATCCGGCCAAGGCCATCGAGACAGCCGAGGATCTGCTGCGCCTCGATCGGAACAACCTGGCCGGGCATCTGGTACGTTCGGCCGCGCTGCTCAGCTCCGGCAGCACCGACAAAGCGCGCCAGGAGCTGGACTTGATTACGCGGTTGTATCCGCAGAATGCGGACGCCCGCTACCAGGTTGGCCTGCTGGCTTACCAGGATAAGGACTATAAGAAAGCGGAACAGATTTTCGGCGCCTTGTACCGGGAAAATCACGACAATCGCGGACTGCTGGGGATTACGGAGACGTTGTCGGCGCAAAACCGTTTAGGCGACGCCATCAAGGAACTGGACAAAGCCATCGCGGCTGACCCGAACCGGCAGGACTTAGTTCTGGGCCGCGCCAACCTGTACGTGCGCGCACAGCGGTACGACGAAGCCATCGCCGCGTTCAAATCGATGCTAGAAAAAGCGCCGAATTCGGCGGACCTGCTGATGCGGCTCGGGGAAGCCTACCGGCGTAAAGGAGACATCAATCTCGCGGCGGACACGTTCCGCAAATCCAGCCAGGCGGCTCCGAACAGCACTGCTCCGCTGCTGCAACTGGCGCTGATCCTCGAAACCACCGGGCCGGATCAGGCCAAATCGGTGTACGAGCAGATCCTGCGGATCGATCCGAACCAGCCGATAGCCCTGAACAATCTGGCGTTCCGCAAGGCGGAGGAAGGGCAGGACCTGGATTCCGCTCTCTCCATGGCGCAGCGCGCCCACCAAATGCAGCCGAACGCCTCGGCGATGGCCGATACGCTCGGCTGGATTTACATCAAGAAGAATCTCAGCGCTGAGGCCGAGCAGATTTTCAGCGATCTGGTGAAAAAAGAGCCCGCCAACCCCACGTTCCGTTATCACTACGGAATGGCGTTGATCCAGAAGGGCGATAAGACGTCGGCCAAACGCGAGTTGGAAACCGCCCTCCGAAGCAAGCCCTCGAAGGACGAAGCGGGAAAAATCCAGGACCTCCTTACGAAGCTGTAGTCTCGTGATCGCCGACTCAGGTTCGCATAGCGGCTCCGGAAATCTTGCCTCCAGCGGCGTCCAGCGGAGCTGGACCAGGCGGGACTGGATCTGATTGCCTTCGCTCCCTTACATTGCACCGTTCGGCGCATTGATGGCGTTGCTTGCGCTGCGCCCAGCGCTGCCTGTCTCTCCCCTGATGGAGCAGATCGTCTGGGTTCTGGCGTTGTCCGCGGCGCTGGCATCCGTGTCGCGCTCGGTTTTGGATTTCCGTACCCGGAACTGGTTCGGATCCGTGCTGCTGGGCATCGCCGTTTTCTCAATCTGGGTCGGCCCGGATATGATCTTTCCCGGCTATCACGGCTTCTGGCTTTTTTCAAACTCCGTGATGGGCTCGGTGAGCTCCGCGCTTCCGGAATCGAGCCGCCACAATGTCGCCGTACTCGCCTTGAGAACGCTGCGCACGGCCGCATTGGTTCCGATCGCGGAAGAGCTGTTTTGGCGCGGCTGGCTGATGCGCTGGATCGTTTCCCACGATTTTGCCAAGGTACCCCTCGGCGCCTGGTCGGCGAGCGCATTCTGGACCGTAGCCGTACTCTTCGCTTCCGAGCACGGACCGCAGTGGGATGTCGGGCTGGCGGCAGGCGCTCTCTACAACTGGTGGATGCTCCGCACCAGGTCGTTGGGCGACCTGTTCCTGGCGCATGGCGTCACGAACGCCTGTCTCAGCGCCCTGGTGATCTTCGGGGGCCGCTGGGAGTACTGGGGGTAAACGCCGGCGTTGATTATTGCGGCTTGCGGAACAGGCTGTCAAACGCCGCCCGAGCGTCATTGGCGTTGCGGGGCTCCGGCAAGCTGGTCCCCGCCGGACCGGCCGGAATCGCCGGCCCCGCCGGATGCGCCGCATCGCGGGCCACAGTCACCCGCGGCTTGAAGAGCTCGCATTCATTGGCCTGATCCTTGGCGGCGATGCGCACCGGGATCGGTTTCAGGCATTGAAATCGTGTGGATGGCTCGAAATGCGCGCATTGCTTGCAGCAGTGCAGGGCTGCGCCGCACTTCGGGCATTGGCCCTTGAAATCGGTCCCCTCCGGCAGCAAAGTGGAACAGTTGTAGCACCGCGACGCGGTCACTGCCTGAACCATCCGCGGCAGACGCGGACCCGTCACGTCGAGCGGGGGACGGGGGCCTTGCGGGCGGGGGCGCTCTTCGCGCCGGTAGGTTCCGTCGTCGGAGTGGGGTCGGTCGGAGTCCTGATAGCCCCGTTGCCGGTACTTGCGGTCGCCTTCCATAGAATGCAGGTTGGCACTCCTTTATCGTTTACACGATTGTCTAGGACACGATGCTGGGATTCTTCGGATTCAATCGGGTCTGCGAATCGCGAGACGCCGGGCTATCCGGATGGGGAACAGGTCGGATACCCGCGAGCACGTCTAAACCACTATGTACCACACACCGGGCACAGAATCCAGCAAAATCTTCTGTTACCTCACCCGATTCCTTCGGCAGTACGATCCGCCGCCTTTAGGATTCGATTTCTGGAATTCACTCGCTGGAACTCTCCCCGGCCCATTTCAGCAAGGCATTACACGGCCGGTTCACGGGATCGTCAAAATGATTGGGAGCGATCCGCACCGAGAAACCCAGCCGCCCGGTGGCGTATGGCACGATATCTCGCCCGAACAGATACGATTTGCCGTTCTGCTCCCGCGGCTCCAGCACTAGTACCTGCACCTCCTCCAGTTCCCCCTCCGGCCCCACCCGTCCGACCAGGGCCTCGACGCGCACGTCATCCGGTTTCAGGCCCGCCAGATCGACATTGGCCCGAAGCGCCACAGGAGAACCCGTGGAGACGGTTTCCGCGTTGATAGTGCAGTCGGTGAATCGCACCCGGGGCCAGCTCTCGGCGACCATGTGGCTCCAGCGCACGCGCTCGCGAACGGATTGGAAATGCCCTTCCGAGATGATCTGGAAGGCTCGATGGGCCGGCTCGTAAAGCTGGCTCCTGTACTCCTCCACCATGCGCTGGCAGTTGAAATTCGCGCTCAGGTACCGCAGGGACTGCTTGACGCGCCGCATCCAGGCCTCGGGAACTCCCTGGTCGCGCTCGTAGTACAGGGGGACGATCTCGTTCTCCAGCGCAGAGTAGATTCCGGCGGCGTGGGCATCGTCCCGATCCGGAGAGTACGGCTCGCGGTCGCCGATGGCCCAGCCTCCCGCCGCGTCTTCGGCCTCGTCGAACCAGCCGTCCAGGATGCTCATGTTGAGGGCGCCGTTCATGCCGGCTTTCATGCCGCTGGTGCCAGACGCCTCTTCGCCGCGGCGGGGAGTATTCAGCCAGATATCCACCCCTCCCACCAGCTCGCGAGCCACCTGAATGCCATAATCCTCGACGAAAACTACGCGCCCGGCCAGTTCCGGATCCCGCGAGAATTGCACGATTTCGCGAATCAGAGTCTTGCCGGGCACATCCTGCGGATGCGCTTTCCCGGCGATGACCAACTGGACCGGCCGCGTCGGGTGACAGAGAATCTTTTTCAGCCGTGACAAGTCTCGGAAAATGAGCGTAGCCCGCTTATAGGTCGCGAACCGCCGCGCGAACCCGATGGTCAACGCCTCGGGATCCAAAACGTCCTGCAAGCGGCGGATCTCCGGCGTCGAGGCGTTGCGGGCTACAGCGCTGGCGATCACGTTTTCCCGCACGAACGCTACCATCCGCCGCTTGCGGCGCCGGTGCGCTTCCCACAACTCCGAATCCGGGATGTCGGCGATCTGCTCCCACACCTTCGGTTCGGCGTGCCCCTCGCGCCAGTCCGGTTGCAGGTACTGATCGTACAGCGCGGCGAAATCGCCATTGATCCACGAGGGCAGATGCACCCCGTTGGTGATGGACGTGATCGGGACTTCCCACACCGGGAGCTTGGGCCACAGGCCCTCCCACATGTGCTGCGATACGGCGCGATGGAGCTTGCTGACCGCGTTGCGGTATGCGGAAGCCTTGATGGCCGCGATGGCCATCGAAAACGGCTCGGACCCGTCGCTCGGATTGCGGCGGCCCAGCGACATCAACTCTTCGAAGCCGATCCCGCTTTCGCGGCAGTACGGCTCGAAGTACTGCCGCATCAGGCCGGTGTCGAACAGGTCGATCCCGGCCGGCACCGGCGTGTGCGTGGTGAAAATGTTGTTGGTGCGAGACGCCTCGAGCGCCTCTTCCAGGCTCAGTTGGTGCTCCTGCATCAGCACCCGGATGCGCTCCACGGCTTGAAACGCCGAATGGCCTTCGTTCATGTGGAAAACGGTGGGCCGCAGCCCGAGCGCCTTCAGCACCCGCAGTCCGCCGATTCCCAGGACAATCTCCTGGCAGATCCGCTTGTGATGATCGCCCGCATAAAGCTGCCCGGTGATGTCACGATGGAACGGATCGCGGTTCTGGGGAATGTTGCTGTCCATCAGGTAGAGGTTGACGCGTCCCAGGTTAATGCGCCATACCTTCAGGAAAACGGTCGTTTCCCCGGCGAGCACGTCCACGATCAGCTCGCTGCCGTCCGGACGAGTCACCGGCGTCAGCGGCAGCGAATAGAAATCGTTCACCGGAGTGCGTTCCTGCTGCCATCCGTCCGGATCGAGCGACTGATGCAGATACCCGCGCTGGTACAGCAAGCCCAGGCCGACCAGCGGGAGGATCGAATCGCTGGCGGCCTTGAGATGATCTCCTGACAGCACGCCCAGACCGCCCGAATAGATGGGCATACAATCCAGGAGGCCGTATTCCATCGAAAAATACGCCACCAGCATGTCTGAGGCGGAAGCAGACTGCGCTGACATATAGGCGTCCAGCGTTTCGCAAGCCCGGCGGTACAGCGCAAGATAGCGCGGATCGCGCGCGGACCGTTCGAGCGTTTCCTGTGGCACCCGCCCCAGCATCACCACCGGATTGTGATTGGAGCCTTTCCAGATGGCGGGATCCAGGCGGCGGAACACGGCCCGTTGGGCGTGGTGCCAGCTCCACATCAGGTTCAGGCCAAGTTCGGGAAGACGGCTTAGCGCCGGAGGGAGAGCGGGCTTCACCAGGAACTCCCTCAGGGGGCGAATCTGAAACGACATCGTGAAGGACTAAAGAACTTGAGCATAGCAGACAGAGAGCGCACGGGTGGCGCACGCCCCGGCGCGCCGTGTCGAGACTGCCTCATCAGTTTCTCCGCGAAACACTCATCCCCACCAGGAGCCTGTCTGCGGAAGTTTCGCGATATCCTGGAAAATGCTTGCCATGCCGCGCTTTTCCGTTGCTGCGCTGCTGTGCGCCTGCATGCTGGGATCCTGCGGCCGCTCCCAAAAGCCGATCGTCGTCGGATCCAAGGATGAAACCGAGCAAATGATTTTGGGCGAAATCGTGGCCCAGCATCTGGAGCATCGTTTGGGACGCGCGATCGAGCGCCGCAGCGGGCTCGGTGGCACGCCCGTCCTGTATCAGGCGCTCATTTCCGGCGAAGTGGGAGTCTATCCCGAATACACGGGGTTGATCGAGTCGGAAATTTTAAAGGAGCCGGCCAGCGCCGATCCGCAAATCCTGTTGACGCGTGTGCGCTCGCAAATGGATATGGCGCAGCTCGAGCTTCTGGATCCTCTCGGTTTTGACAATCCTCCTGCTATAGTGGTCAGCGCCAAGGGCACGGAGAAGCTGGCCACTTTGAGCGATGCGGCGCGCCAGGAGAAGCCCTGGAAACCGGGATTCACTTCGGACTTTCAGTCGCGCCTGGATGGCTTGTCTGCTCTGGCTCCCTACCGGCTGCCCTTCGATCCCCCGCTCGTGACCCAGGCGAGGCGTCTGTTCCCCGCTCTCGAAAAAGGCGACGTGAACATGATCGCCGCGCGCGCCACGGACGCCCATCTGATGACGCCGGACTGGAAAATCCTTGCGGATGACCGGAAAGTGTTTCCCGCTTACCAAGCGTGCCTGCTGGTTCGCAAGGATCTGCTCGCGGCCGATCCCCGACTCCGCCCGGCTCTGGCGGAGCTGTCCGGAAAATTCCAGGCGGATACCATGCGGAAGCTCAACGCGGAGGTGGACCGCGAGCATCGTCCGCCCGCCGCAGTAGCGGCCGATTTCCTGGCCCAGGCCGGGCTGCGCTGACCGGATCAACGTTTTTCGCCGTACCCTTCGTTTAACCTGGGCATGGGCGAAATTCCGCGCGAGCCGGCGGGATCGTTTCGATCAAGTCGTTCGCCAGCGCGAAGCCCAGGTCCTGGAGGAAGACGCCGATCTCTTCGTCGTGATCGCTCTGAAAGTCTTGGATTAGCGTTTATCCGCGTTCATTCGCGGCCATTTCGGTCCGCGGCTCCGGGCGCACGCCGAGCTGCCGCAAGCACCGGTCGATCCACTGCTTGGTCAGCTTCTCCTGCACGCCGTTCTGCGACAATCGCGTCCGCAGCGTGCCCCAATCGACGTGATCCAGGTGTTGGTCCTGATTGAAGCAGGAGAACACGACCGTCTCCTCGCCGGTCTTGGGATCCTTATGCAACTGCAAGCACTGCGCGCAGATCTCTTTCATCATGCACTGCATCGGCGAATTGATGCTGCCGATCGCCTTGTGATCCGGCTTGAGAAACGGAGCCAGCACCGTGTGCCGCGCGCGCGCCACCGCACCCATCATCGCGTCCGAGCCGATCACCACCAGCCGGTCGACGGAATGTAACGAGATGTCTGTCTCGTCCAGATCCCCGCGCCCGTAGGCTAAGATCGCTTCCACGATATTTCCGACGAACGCCTTATCGTGCACGCGGCCGGGGGTGAATCCGGGGGCCTCGTCGCAGCACCACACCACGACGTCTGCGGCTTTCTCGATCTCCTCGACCTTATAGCGGTCGATAATCTTCTTGTATCCCGCGAAGTAAATCGTGCGCGAGCCCTGCGCGCGAAGCTGCTGGCCGATCGAGAACAACACCGCGTTGCCGAGACCCCCGCCGATCAGCAGCACGGTCTCCTGGGCAGGCGTTTCCGTCGGCGTACCGGTTGGACCCATCAGAATGATCGGTTCGCCGGGCTTGAGCAGCGCGCATAAATCGGACGATCCGCCCATTTCCAGAACAATGGTCGAAAGCAGGCCCTTCTCGCGATCCACCGATGCTCCCGTGAGTGCGAGACCTTCCATGCCGAGCACGGTTCCGTTCGCGCGCGGCGCCAGTGTCTCGTAATTCTGAAGGCGGTAGAACTGTCCCGGCTGGAATGCGCGCGCCGCCGCCGGGGCTTCCGCCACTACTTCGACGATGTTCGGCGTCAGCCGGATCACGTCCTTCACCACCGCCCGCAGCTCACGATTCAGTTTCTCGAGCAGCGCCGCCGGTTCGGGCGCCGCCGGCAGCGTTCGCGAGAGCAGCCGCGAAACCACCGGATACCCCTGCTTGGCGCTCGCCATCGCCTTCACAACATTTCCCGCGAAGCTCGGGTGCAGATCGCCGAAGAAGCTGATGCCGCGTCCGTCTTTGCGGATCGACATCAGTACGGCGGCTTGAGCCGGTTTCGCCACCCGCTCCGGCTTCACCGGATGCCCGTCTTCGCCCACCGCCTGGAACCATTTCCCGTCGAGGAACACGTTGTGCTGGTCCTCGCGGCCGAGCACGGTGTTCGGCTGCGTTCCCGCCGCGACCAGAATCGATTTCGCAGGCATCCGCACTGGCCCACCCGATCCGGACTTGAGGTGCAGCGCCGCGGCGTGGCCATACTGGTCGAGCTCCACGGCTTCCGGCGTCAGCGATTCCGCAAACCGGATGCCTTCCTCAAGCGCCTTGGCGACTTCCTCGTGGTTCAGCGTGTAACTGGGCGCGTCGATCAGCCTGCGGCGGTACGCGATGGTCACTCCGCCCCAGGTGTTGAGCAGCGCGGCCAGCCTGGGATCGCGTCCTTCGCGCGCAGCCAGCGCACGTTCGGCGCGAATCGCGTAGGCATGCTTCAGAAACTCGTCCGCGGTTTCGGTTTCCTCGGCGGACCAGCCGGCGCGAACCTCGCGTTCCCCCTTTTCCGTCACAAGCGTTTCGTAGCGCTCCAGGAATTTCTCCACCTGCACCACGTAATACGCCAGCGATTCGGTGGCCGTGTCGATCGCGGTCAGACCGCCGCCGATCACCACGATCGGCATCCGCAGTTGCAGATTCGCCACCGAGTTGGTCTTCGCCGCGCCGGTGAGTTGCAGCGCCATCAGAAAATCCGACGCCTGGCGCACGCCGCGCGCCAAGCCGTTCTTCATCGGAATCACGGTCGGGCGGCCCGCGCCGGCGCATAGCGCCACGTGATCGAATCCCATCCCGAACGCGCTGTCGATCGTGAGCGTGCCGCCGAAGCGCACGCCACCGAACATGCTGAACTGCGCCCGCCGTTCCAGCAGCAGACGGATCAGCTTGAGAAAATTTTTGTTCCAGCGTACCGTGATGCCGTACTCCGCCACCCCGCCGAAGCCCGCCATCACGCGGTCGTCCAGCGATTCGTACAGCTCGTTCACGTCGTGAATCGGGCGGAAAGGAACGCGCTCGCCGCGCACGGTCACTCCGGATACATCTTCGGGCAGCGGCTCGATTTTCAATCCATCCACGCCTACAACCGTGTGTCCATCGTTCATCAGATGATGCGCCAGCGTAAATCCGGCGGGTCCCAACCCGACCACCAGCACCTTGTAGCCGGAATCCGGGCGCGGGACGGGCCGCGCGAGGTTCAGCGGATTCCAGCGCGTCAGCAAGCTGTAAATCTCGAATCCCCAGGGCAGCTCCAGCACGTCCTTGAGCGTGCGTGTCTCCACCTGCGGGATGTCCACGGGATCCTGCTTCTGGAAAATGCACGACTTCATGCAGTCATTGCAGATGCGATGGCCGGTTCCGGCCGCCATCGGATTGTCGACGGTCGCGATCGCCAGCGCGCCGATGGTGTTGCCCTCCTGCTTGACCAGGTTCATCTCGGAGATTTTTTCTTCGAGCGGGCAGCCAGCCAGCGTAATTCCAAAGGCGCTCTTTTTGAACGAGCCGTCTTTCTCTTTCAGCCCCGTGGAGCAGCTATCCTTGCCCTGGTTGTGGCACTTGATGCAGTAGTTCGCCTGATCCAGCGCCGCGGTCAGGTTCATCCCGGCGTCGGTAAGTTTGAATCCTTCGCGATGCCGCCAGTGATGTTCGGGAAGCACTAATGTCGCGACGCCGTTTGCCCCGTTCCAAGAGAGCGTCTCGACCGGGATCAGGTTCGTCATCTCCAGCTTGTGAGGAACCTTGAACAGCACGCCGCCGCGATGTTTCTCAATTCCGGCCGGGCACAGCGCCGCCCAAGCCGCGTATTGTTGCGCGAGTTGCAACTGCGGCTGATGTTCCGGCTCGGCATCCAGCCAGCGGGAAACGTGCTCGACGAAGCTCGCTTCGGTTAACGGCTCGTTAAACAGCGCTTCCAGTTCGGCCGCGACTGCGAGACCGTTGATTGCGCTCGCCTGCTCCTTCGTGACGCCGCTGATCGCTTTCTTCTGCACGAAGCGGCGCTTCAGGGAGTATAACGGCGCCAGCGCGTGGTGCTTCGCCTGAAGCGCGCGCACCTCGGCGGATACCCCAAACAGCTCGCCGATGAAATCTTCAACGTGCGGCGCCAGTTCCACCAGCAGATCCGAGTGCTGTTTCCGCGTCAGCCCGCTGAAGTTCGCCCGGGCATCGAGCAACCTCTGTGCCAGCGCCGGGTGCGCCGATGCAAGCTGGTCCAGGAAGACTCCGTCCAGGCGCGCGAGGCCGTCCTGGCGATAAAGGTCCTCGAACGAAAGGCCAAACCTGAGGTCGAGTTGATCCGAACTGATACGCATCTGTAGGGTCAGCCGGCAACAACAGGGCTGAAATCAACGAGCCGGAAGAGGGGCTGTGAACCCATCATAGCAACAGCGGCAAAGGACGCTGCGGGCGGCGGCTACTCTACTCAAATGAAGGGCCGATGAGGCCCTAAACTATAGAGGTCAGAAACGTTCTCGCACCAGCCTGCCTGGTTCGCGATTCAGGCACAAGATCGGCTCGATCGAAAAATTTTCTGGGAAAAAATTCTTTGGGAACAAACAAACAGGTGGCGTCGTCCGTCTATATAACCAAGCAGCACGCTCCCGCGCGGTTTCCTTGCCCCCCAACACAAGCCTTCCGCGCGGGGGCCCCTAAATACCACTACGAATTATATACTGAATTTCCACTAGGCGTTCCATAACCGGGCACTGCGGACGCTGTCCGCGGGCGGACAGCAACGCTTGTGAAATCAAGTCCGCAGATCGGTACTAACTTCTGAATTCGACCACGCGGGCGATCTTGACAGCCCGATTTTCCAAAAGCTGGCGAAGGACCGCCTCAGGAACGACGCCATCCGTTTCGACGATCGCCAGCGCCTGGCGAACTTCCCCTGGCTTGGCCGCAGCCTCCTGCCGGCCGAGCGAAAAATTGGCGATATTGATGCCATTCTTTCCCAGCACCGTCCCGATCCAGCCGATCACTCCCGGAACATCTTCGTTTTTGAAGAACAGCAGATGCCCGGAGAGGGACACCTCGCAGGGGATTCCGTCCACCCGAGTCAGGCGCGGGCGGTCGAAAAGGACCGCACCTTCCACGGTGGTCACTCCCGCATCCGTTTCCAGCTCGAGTTGGACCGAATCGGCGCGGCCCGAACGCGGCTCGTGATGCTCGGCGTAACTCAAGCCGCGATCGGCCGCGACTTGCAGCGCGTTGACCACGTTCGCATTCTTTGCCAGCGACCTGCTGAGCACGCCCGCCACACCCGCATTCCGAATGAGCGCGGTGTTTTGCTCAGCGATTTTTCCGCAGTACACCAGCCGCACCGCGCGCGGATTCCCGTTGGCGATGTGCGCCGCGAAAGTTCCCAGCCGCTGGGCAAGAGTTGCGTAGGGCCCGACGGCGCGGTACTGCTCGGCGGTCATCGCGGGAACGTTCACTGCATTGAGAGCCACGCCGCGTTGCAGATACTCCACCACCTGCTCGACGATGCGCACGCCCACGATTTCCTGCGCCTCCTCCGTCGATCCGCCGATGTGTGGCGTCGCCAGCACTGGTTCGAGCGCCAGCAGCGGATCGCCGGCCGCCGGAGGTTCCGTCTGGAACACATCGAGAGCCGCTCCGGCGACTTTGCCCGATTGGATCGCCCGCGCCAGCGCCGCGCCGTCCACCAGCTCGCCGCGGGCGCAGTTGACGATCCGCACGCCGGTCTTCATCTTGGCGAACGCCGCGTCGTTCAGCATCGCGTTGGTTTCTTTTGTGAGCGCGACGTGCAGCGTGACGTAGTCGCTTTGCGCGTACAATTCGTCGAGGCTCACTAGCGTGACGCCCATGTCCGCCGCGCTCTGCGAATTCACGTATGGATCCGTCGCGACGATCTTCATCTCGAAGCCGCGCGCCCGCCGGACCACTTCCCTCCCGATGCTGCCGAGACCCAAAACACCGAGCGTTTTGCCGCGCAGTTCGGTTCCCATGAATTTCTTCTTTTCCCACTTCCCCGACTTGGTGGAAACAATGGCTTGCGGAAGCGACCGCGCCATGCACAGCATCAATCCCAGCGTGTGCTCGGCGACCGAGACGGCATTGCCGCCCGGAGTATTCATCACCAGCACGCCGGCGGCAGTGGCAGCGGGCAGATCCACATTATCGACGCCTACGCCCGCGCGTCCGATCACTTTCAGCCTGGGCGCCTTCGCGAGCACGTCCGCGTTCACCTTCACCGCACTGCGCACCAGCAGCGCGTCGGCATCCGCCAGGTGCGCCGCGTATTCCTTGGGATTCGAAACCACCACATCCCAGCCCGGCTGCGCCTTCAATAGTTCAATGCCCGCCGCGGCGAGCGGCTCCGCTACCAAGATTTTCATTTGCGTGTCTTCGCGGCTACGCCGTGACTGGTTCTTTTTTCGCGATCGCGCGCGCGGCGTACACGCGCTGCACCGCTGCGACGCCCTTGCCGAGCTCCACCGGAACTCCGTTCGCGTGCAGGATCAGCTCCAGCTCCGCCACAATCGCGAACAGGTCGGGAAAATCGAAGTACCCGAGATGCGCGATGCGGAAAATCTGCCCCTTCATCGATCCCTGACCGTTGGCGATGATCGCGCCAAAGCGGTTGCGGAACTCCTTCACGATCACTCCCGAATCCATGCCCTTCGGCGCTTTGATGGAGGTCACCGAAGCGCCGGGGCTATCCGGCGCGAACAACTCCAGATCTAGCGCGCGGCACGCCTCGCGCATCGCGTGGGCGAGCTGCTGGGCGTTGTCCACCAGCTTGGCCATCGTGATCTGCTTGATGTAGTTCAATGCTTCCGCCAATGCCAGCATCAGCGCGGTGTTCGGCGTCCAGGCCGATTCGCCCCCCGCCGCGCTCTTGCGCTCTTTTTTCAGACTGAAGTAGTAGTGCGGCAGCTTCGCCGTATCCATGAACGCCCACGCCTTCGGGCTGATGGACAGAAACGCCAGCCCCGGCGGGATCATGAACGCCTTCTGCGATCCGCCGATGCAGATGTCGATTCCCCATCCGTCGATGTCGATCGGCATCGTGCCCAGGCCGGTGATCGCATCCACCACGAAGATCGCGCCGGTTTTCTTCACCGCTTCGCCCATCGCGCGCACGTCGTGCGCCGCGCCCGTCGAAGTTTCCGACGCCTGCACGAACACGCCTTTTGTGTCTGGATTCGCCGCCAGCGCCTGCGCCACTGTCTCCGGCTTCACCACTTGCCCGTACGGCGCTTCGAGAACCACCGCATTCAAGCCATACGCCTTGGCGATTTCCACCCAGCGTTCGCCGAATTTTCCCGCCGTGCACACGATCACGCGGTCCCCCGGCGAGAAGCAATTCGATACGGACGCATCCATCGCGCCGGTGCCCGATGCGACCAGTACCAGCACGTCGTGCGACGTGCCCAGCACTTCCTTCAGATCGCCCAGCACCCGGCCATAGAGATCGCGGAAATCCTGCGTGCGGTGATGCAGATCGGCGTCCATCATCGCGTGCAGTGCCTTGGGGTAGAGAGGAGTCGGCCCCGGAGTCAACAAGCGCTGCTTTTTGATGTGCATGGGGATTGGACTACTTTTTCAGCATAGCATCGCGTAGACTGAGTGCATTATGGCTCTACTGGATCAGGTCCAGAAAGATATGGTCGCGGCGATGAAGGCGCACGAAGAAGTCCGCCTGGACGCGCTGCGCATGCTCAAGACCGCACTGATGAAGCACAAAGTGGACACCATGAAGGAGCTCGACGAGCAGAGCGAGCTCCAGATCCTCAACATGCTGGTCAAGCAGCGGCGCGAATCGGCCGAGATGTTCCGCAAGGGCAATCGTCTGGATCTCGCCGAAAAAGAAGAAGCCGAGCTGAAGCTGATCGAATCCTACATGCCGGCCGCGCCCACCGAAGCGGAACTAGATGCCGCCATCGCCGCCGCACTCGCGGAAACCGGCGCGACTTCGCTCAAGCAGATGGGCGTCGTCATGAAAGCCGCGCAAGCCAAGCTCGCGGGCAAACGCGTCGACGGAAAGGCGCTGAGCGAGCGCGTCCGCTCGAAGCTGAGTTGAGTACGTTTGTGATACGTAGATTTCCCCTGCTTGCGCTCTGGGGAAATCCCGTGCTCCCAATTCCGTTCAGCCATCATTCGACGCGGCTCGCTCCGCAAGAATCGCCATCCCCTGAAAACCCGCTTGACTCGACAGACCGTCCGCGGTATCTAATTTAAGTTCCCACGGTTTGACATGAGTTCCTTTGCGATTCGACAGGGCAATGTGCCTGCCGAGGCGGTGAACTTGCACGTGGACGCGGTTGCCACGGTCGTTCACGATCTCCGGCAGCCGCTTTCCAGCATCGAGACCATCGCCTTTTACTTGAGCATGGTGCTGCCCCCGGGCGATGCGAAGATTCAGGCGCAACTGGAGCGCATCCGCGAACTGGTGCAGGAATCGAACGAAATCCTCTCGCGGGCCTCTGGGGCCCAATAGCGGTTCCGTACCGCCCAGGTGCTACCATGAGGGTTTCCCCTCGCGGTCACTCAAATGGTGCGCACTGTTCCTGACATCTTGTCCCGCATTGTCGAACACAAACGTGCCGAGCTTGCGCGGGATGCGGCGCGCCGGGGGGAGCTGGAACGCCGTGCGGCCGCTCGCAAGGATTTTCGCGGCTTCCGCTCCGCGCTGACCGCCCAACCGCCCGCTGTCATCAGCGAGATCAAGAAGGCCTCGCCCAGCAAAGGCGTTTTCGCTGAAAAATTCGATCCCGCCGCCATCGCGCGGACCTATGCGGCGGGAGGGGCCGCTGCGCTGAGCGTCCTGACCGACCGCGATTTTTTCCAAGGCTCGCTGGCCGATCTCGAAGCGGCCCGCGCGGCCGTCGCCGTGCCGGTATTGCGCAAGGATTTTGCGCTGGACGAATTTCACGTGATCGAAGCCGCCGCGCATGGAGCCGACGCGATTCTGCTCATCGCAGCTCTGCTCGACGAGCGCGAGTTGCGCCGGCTTCGCGAACTCGCAGCGCAATACAGGATGACCGCGCTGGTCGAAGTCCATGGCGCCTCCGAGCTGGATGCGGCGCTCGCGTCGGGAGCCGAAATCGTCGGCGTGAACAACCGCAATCTGCACACGTTCGACGTGACGCTCGAAACATCCCTGGAACTCGCCCCAAAAATCCCGGCCGGGATAGTGAAGGTCAGCGAGAGCGGAATCCATTCGCGCGCCGATGTGTCGCGGCTCAGTCAAGCAGGTTTTCATGCGTTCCTCATCGGTGAACACCTGATGAAATCGGCTGATCCGGCAGCCGCGCTCCGGGAATTACGGTCATGATGGTCAAGATCTGCGGAATCACGCGCCGCCAGGACGCCGAAGCAGCCGTCGCGGCCGGCGCCTCGGCCATCGGGTTCGTCTTCGCGCGCAGCAGCCCGCGCTACGTTTCTGCCGAGATGGCCGCCGAGCTCGGCCGCGGCCTGAACCTATGGAAGGTCGGCGTGTTTGTGGATGAATCGCCCGCATCGATTGAAGTGATCATGCGTTCGGCTCAGCTCGACATCGCGCAGATCTATGACGGCGAAACGCCGGCGGGCGTTCGCGTCTGGCGCGCAATTCGAGTCGGGCCGGCCTCCAGGCCGGCCCCTACCGGCGTGGAAGCGATCCTCCTCGATGGCCCCTCCAGCGGAGCCGTCTTCGACTGGAGTCTGGCGCGCACCGCGGCTGGGAAGATCATCATCGCCGGCGGCCTGAACGCTTCCAATGTCGCCGAGGCGATCCGGATCGCCCATCCCTGGGGCGTCGACGCCAGTTCCGGCCTCGAATCCGCTCCCGGCATCAAAGATCCCGAAAAGATCCGGCAGTTCATTAAGGCGGCTCGCTCCGCCGCGAAGGAGGCCGCATGATCGTCTCGCAGCCCGACGCAACCGGTCACTTCGGTCCCTACGGCGGACGCTTTGTGCCCGAGGTCTTGATGGCGCCCCTTGAGGAACTCGAGCAGGCCTATCGCGCCGCCAGCGCCGATCCCCAGTTTCAAGCCGAGCTCGCAGATCTGCTAAAAAATTACGCAGGCCGTCCGACGCCGCTCTACCATGCCCGTCGCTTAAGCGAGACTCTGGGCGGCGCCAGGATCTATATCAAGCGCGAAGATCTGCTCCACACCGGCGCACATAAGATCAACAACTGTCTCGGCCAGGCGCTGCTCGCCCGGCGCATGGGCAAGCAGCGCATCATCGCCGAAACCGGAGCGGGGCAGCACGGCGTCGCCACGGCCGCCGCATGCGCACTCTTCGGCTTGGACTGTGTGGTCTACATGGGCGAAGAGGACATGCGCCGGCAGCGCCTGAATGTCTTCCGCATGCGCCTGATGGGGGCCACAGTCGTGGGCGTCTGCGCCGGCAGCCGCACGCTCAAGGACGCCATCAGCGAAGCCATGCGCGATTGGGTCACCAACGTCCACACCACGCATTACCTGCTGGGATCGGCGCTCGGAGCGCATCCGTATCCGCTCATGGTGCGCGATTTTCACAAAGTGATCGGCCAGGAAGCTCGCGCCCAAATTCTTGAAAGCGAAGGCCGCCTTCCGGATTCGATTTTCGCCTGCGTCGGCGGCGGCTCGAACGCTATCGGCATGTTCCACGCCTTTATCGGCGATGAGAACGTCAAACTGATCGGCATCGAAGCCGGCGGCCGCAGCCTCCAACTGGGAGAACACGCCGCGCGTTTTGAGGGCGGAGCCCCGGGCGTACTCCACGGCGCCAAAAGCTACATGTTGCAGGACGCCGACGGGCAGGCAGCGCCGACACACTCGGTTTCGGCTGGCCTCGACTACGTTCTGATCGGACCCGAGCACGCCTGGCTGCACGACCGCGGGCGCGCGGAATACACGTCGTGCAGCGATGCCGGCGCGTTGGACGCGGCGAAGACGCTGGCGCGCACCGAGGGGATCCTTCCTGCCCTGGAATCGGCACACGCCGTCGCGGAGGCGATCCGGCGCGCGCCTTCCGAGCCCGGCAAGCTATACGTCGTCAATCTTTCCGGCCGCGGCGACAAGGATACCGACATTTATCGCGAAAACTTCCCGGAACTCGATGCAGCAGACCCGAATCCAAAATCTGTTTGATCGCACGCACAAGGAAGGCCGCGCCGCTCTCATCGCCTACGTCACCGCCGGCGATCCTTCGCCCGAACGCACGCCGGAAATCGTCGTGGCGCTCGAGCGCGGCGGCGTCGATCTGATCGAGCTGGGCGTGCCCTTCTCGGACCCTATCGCCGATGGCCCTGTGATCCAGCGGGCCGCCGCAAGAGCGCTCACAGCCCGGACAACCGTCCCTAAGGTCCTGGACATCGCACGCCAGATCAGAACAACGTCCGAAATCCCGATCCTGCTGTTCACGTATCTGAATCCCGTGCTTCGTTATGGTTTGGACAAGCTCGCCTGCGACGCAAAAGCTGCGGGAATCGACGGATGTCTTCTGACCGACGTAAGCGTCGAAGAAGCCGAACCCTATGTCGCCGCCATGCGGGCCGCCGGCCTCGATACCGTTTTTCTCGCCGCGCCCACCTCCACCGAACGGAGGTTGAAGCTGGTCGCGCAGTATTCCACGGGTTTCGTGTATCTTGTTTCGAGGACCGGAGTCACGGGAGAACGAGCGTCGCTGTCCGAAGATCTCGCTCCGCTGATTGAGAAGATGCGCGCAGCGACGAAATTGCCGTTGGCCGCCGGATTCGGAATTTCGACTCCCGAGCAGGCTGCTGCTGTCGCGAAAATGGCGGACGGAGTCGTGGTCGGAAGCGCGATCGTGCGGCAGATCGAAAACGATCCGAATGGGCTGGAGCCGTTCGTCCGGTCCCTGGCGGAGAGAATGAGGAAATGAGTTCTGAGGATGCCTGGCGGCTTCTGCAAGAGAGCCGCAAGAAAATTGACGAAATCGACGCGAAGCTGGTCGAGCTCTTCAACCGGCGCGCGGGCGTCGTCGAAGATATCGCCGCTGCCAAACGGGTCCTGAATAAGGACGTCGATGATCCGGGCCGCAGAGAACAAGTTCTGACCCATGCCCGTTCGCACAATAAGGGCCCCCTCTCAAATGACGAGTTGACCGCCATCTTTGAGCGCATCATCGATAAGATGAGCGACCATCAGGTCGCCCGCCTCAAAACCGGACGGTCGTGAAAACGGTCGCGCCGTGAAAACGGTAGCCATAGTCGGCGTCGGACTGATCGGCGGCTCCTTCGCCCTGGCCTTGCGTAAGGCCGGATTCCAGGGAACCATCGCCGGCGTCAGCTCGCCTGCGACTCTTGAGAAAGCGCTGGCGCGAGGCGTGATCGACCAGGGCGTGACGCTGGCGGAAGCGGCCAGATCGGCGGACCTCCTCTATCTTTCGCAGCCGATTTCGCAAATTCTCCAGACGCTCGACGCGCTCGATACCAACGCGCTGGTCACCGACGCGGGCAGCACCAAAGCTGTCATCTGCGAACGCGCGCGCCGGCTGAAACGATTCGTGGGCGGCCATCCGATGGCAGGCAAGCAATCGCGCGGGGTGGAGGAAGCGGATGCAGATCTGTTTCACGGGCGCCCCTACGTGCTCACCGCGCGTGACCCTGAACTCGAGCGCTGGATCGAGCGCATCGGTGCGCGGCTGGTGTTTCTCGATCCGGCCGAGCATGACCGGCAAGTGGCTTTCGTGTCCCATCTGCCCCAGCTGATCTCGACCGCCCTGGCTTCCCTGCTCGCCGGGAAAGAGAACGTCGCCGGCCCGGCCGCCGCGGATCTTACACGCCTCGCGCTCAGCCCCTACGACATCTGGCGTGACATTTTCGCGACCAACGCCGGTCCCATTGATGCGGCTCTTAGCGCTTTCATGGCTCGCCTGGAAGATCTGCGCTTGCAACTCCAAAATCCCGGGATGGAGCGCGCCTTTGCCCAGGCTGCCGCGGCAGCCCGAACCCTTCGAAGGGAATAGCTACCGGAACGGGTTCACTACGCGCACGCCGCTGTAGTCCTGTCTGTGATTCAGATCCTCGCTGAGGATCTCCCGGCACCCCAGCGCCCGCGCCGCCTCAATCACTGCGGCGTCCCAGTAGGCCAAAGCCAATGTCATTTCCTGAACCGGATACCGGCAGAAGGAACGGACCAGTTGCGCCGCCTGCTCATGCGTGTGATTCTCTCGTGTCTGCCGGGTCGCCTGGACGTAAAACTTCTGGAGCACCTGAACCGAAATCGCGATCCTGTGGGTTTCACCTGTGAACGGCGCGCACACGCGCCCATCCGCTAAGTTCCTCAAAATAAAAATGCAACCGTTCGGCCCCCGCCGTGCGTCTAACGCCTTCACGTATGCGCACGCTGTTGATGATGGGGATGTTCATCGCCCTCCTCCCGGCGCTCCCCCTTCCGGACGAGCCGCCCGATCAGGGGGCCGAGCCCACGAACGTGAACGCCCGGCTGATCGTGGAAAAGGTCCAGATTTCGGGCCATGGCAGCTCCAAGCTCAGTGACCCGCTCAAGACCGAGATCGGCCAGGTGGCCGGACAAAAGTTCGACCAGTCGCTGCTGGAGAAGCTGGCGGACCGGATCAAGCAGGAGCTGCACGCCCCGGAGGTCCGGATGCACGTGGTCAAAAGCGGCACTCCGGATCACGTGATCGTGAATTTTGAGATCGGCGCCGAGCGGGAAAAGCGCTTCGATCTGGATCTCTCCCGGTTTCTGTATCACTCCAAGCAAGGCTGGTCTGGGCAGGGGCACGCGACGGTTCACGTGGACGGGAACGCGTTCAGCTTCGGCATGGTCAGCGACGGAGACCGGCTCAACGAGCGCTACGCCGGAATCCAGGCCGCGTTTGAACGGAAAAACATCGGTACGGACCGGCTCCAACTTCGCTTCGATTTCGCCAGTTTCCATGAGCAGTGGAACCAGGCGACTTTGTTCGCCGCAGCTCCCGACGATATCTACCGCACACGCATGCATTTTTCCCCGATGGCGACCGTGCTTCTGATGGAACCCCTGGAGTGGAGCTTCGGCGTGGATTTCGCGCGTTACCGGCTGACGGCGCCGGTCGCGAAAACCGAATCGTCCAACGCGGTGGTAACAACTCTGCGCTACCACCAGCGTTGGGGTTCGGCCAAGGACAAAGGCGAACATGACTTGCGCGCCTCCTACTCCCTGCGTTCCGGCACGCATTTCCTGGAAAGCGATCCGGTGTTCGCGCGGCATCAGGCGGATGCGCGCTATCGCTTCCGGCGCGGCCATCAGGATCTTTCCATCGGGTTCCTGGCCGGAACCATTTCCGGCCGCGCGCCTCTGTTTGAACGCTTCGTTCTGGGCAACGCCGAGACTCTGCGAGGATGGAATAAGTTCGACGTGGATCCGCTGGGCGCCTCGCATGTGGCCCACGGCTCGATCGACTACGTGTACCGCGGCTTTCTGGTCTTCTACGACACGGGAGCCGTTTGGGACCGGCCTGAGGAGCGAGAGCAGAAGCAATCGCTGGGTGTTGGTTGCAGAAAGAGTGGATTTCAACTGGCGGTCGCTTTCCCGGTGAAGACTGGGAGCGCAAATCCGGTCTTTTACGCAGGAATGAACTTTTAGAGAAAAGACGACTGATGCGCGGGCGCACCATCAAACCGTGGTGGTTGATCGCGGCGTTTCTCTCCGGTCTGGCATTCGCGATGGCGGCCGAGGAACTGATCCTCAGCACCCAGGACAGCCGTCTGGAGTTTACGGCGCCGCGCGTGCATTTTCTCGTGGGCAAGCCGCTTGAACGTCTGCGCAATGCCTCCGAAGTTCCGTTCGATTTCAAGATCACCCTGTGGTCCGGAACGCGCAGCCATCTTTACCGTGAAATTCCCGCGCGATTTGTGGTGAGTTACGATCTCTGGGAAGAAAAATTTTCAGTGACGCGGCTCCTCCCTTCCCGCCGCACGGCCCGCCACCTGACCGACGCCGCCGCCGAAGCCTGGTGCCTTCAACAGATGGCCACCGATGTCAGCGGCATCGGTCCCACCGAGCCGCTGTGGGCCCGCCTGGAAATACGCGCCCAGGATGGCAAAGACCCTGGTCTTCCTTTTGGCCGCGGGAATATCACGGACTCGGGCATCAGCCTCACCAGTCTGATCGAGATTTTCAGCCGTCCTGCCGCCACCGCCCAACCGCACTGGCAGGTGGAAACCGGTCCCATTACTCTGGAGGAATTGCGGCGAGGCCGCCGCCGCGGCTGATACCCTGGTCTGTTGTCATGAACCGGCTGCGTACCCGCCTGATCGCGGTTTTCCTGGTGGCGACGCTCCTGCCGCTGGGCCTCACTCTGTGGACATCGCTCAGCCTGCTGGAACGCAGCCTTCAACTGGCGCCGGTGAGCGAGCTCGACGGGCTGTCCCAATCGCTCGAGAAGACCGGGCGCGAGTTATATCAGCAGGCGCGGGACGCCCTCCGGCGCGACGCCGCCGCGGGCCGCCTCCCGCCAGTGGAACTCAGTGCGGCGGACGCCCAGGCGTTTCGGGAACGCGGCCTCGATGAGGAATTCGTATTGGCGGGCGAAAATGGCGACCGTTTGGACTACTATGTCTCCGGTAAACAAGGCAAAATTTTCGTGTATTCGCGACCACTGGGCGTTCCCCTCGGCGAACTTACCAGGCAGATCGGCGCAGCCCGCCAGACGGTGGAGACTTCCGGCGTCCGCGATTTCCGGCGCGGCTTCCGGGGCGCGCTGCTGCTGATCGCGGCGTCGCTGTGGCTGGCAGCGTTGGCGGCTCTGGTGTTCCTGGCGGCGCGCATCAGCCGTCCCGTGCGCCAGTTGACGCAAGGCCTGGAGCGGGTGGCCTCAGGCGATCTGGGCGTGCGCGTTCCCGAGGAAGGCTCGGGCGAAATCGCGGCGGCGATGCGCGCGTTCAACCACATGGCGAAACAGCTCCAGCAGGCGCAGGAGCGCCTGATCCAGGTCACGCGCGTGGCAAGCTGGCAGGCCCTGGCGCGCAAGATGGCCCATGAAGTGAAAAATTCGCTCACGCCGATCCGTTTGACCATGGAAGAGATCGCCAGCCGGAGGAGCGCAGCCGACAGCGCCTTCCTGGACCAGGCGGCCCAGATCGTCGCCGACGAGGTCAACACGCTCGAAAAACGGGTTCGCGCGTTTTCGGAATTTTCCGCCGAGCCCCCGGTGATGCCCGCCGACATCGACGTGAACGCATTGCTAGAGGAGCGCGTCTCGTTCCTCAAGACCGCGCATCCCGAAGTGATTTATCAAGTGAATCTCGCGCCGGACCGTCCCAAGGCCGTGGCCGATCCGGATCTCATCAAGGGTGTGCTGACAAATCTGCTGGAAAACGCCGCGGAGGCGGCGCGGCCGGGCGGTGTAGTAATGGCGCGCACGTCGCGCATCGGAGAACAGCTCACCATCGAAGTGCACGATTCGGGGCCGGGGCTCAGCGTGCAGGCGCAATCAAGCCTTTTCGAGCCTACCATTTCGTTCAAGAAAGGCGGCATGGGTCTAGGGCTCTCGATCGCACGAAGGAGCGCGGTGCTGTGCGGCGGGGATATCCAGACGCTTGAAGGCGAGCTGGGGGGCGCGGGCTTTCGCGTGATCCTGGCTGCGGCCCGGAACGGAAGGAACGGAGGTTAGATGGCGCAGCGGCGTGTGTTGGTGGTGGATGACGAGGAAAATATCGGGCGGAGCCTGCGGCTGATCCTGGAGCGCGAGGGGTATGCGGTGAGCCTGTGCGCGTCGATCGCCGAAGCCAAAGCCTTTCCGCAGCGCGCCGACGTTTATCTTCTCGATGTGCGGCTGCCCGACGGCTCGGGCGTCGATCTGCTGCGCTGGTTCAAGTCCAATGACAATGACGCGCCGGTGATCATGATTTCCGGACACGGAACCATCGCCGATGCGGTGGAAGCCACGCGCGCGGGAGCGTTCGATTTTCTCGAAAAACCGTTAGGCCGCGAGCGAGTCTTGCTGGCCCTGCGGCATGCACTGGAAGAATCGAAGCTGCGCGAGGAGAACCGCCGCTTGCGCGAGCTGGTGGGCGGCGCGCGAATGATCGGATCGGGCCCTGCGTTCGAACGCGTGCTGGAGCAGGCCACCATGGCGGCGCGCAGCGATGCGCGTGTGCTGCTGAGTGGCGAATCCGGAACCGGGAAGGAATTACTGGCGGCGCACATCCATGCCGAGAGTCCTTTTTCCGCCGGTCCGTTCGTCAAAGTGAATTGCGCGGCGATCCCGACGGAGCTGATCGAGAGCGAATTGTTCGGGCACGAGAAGGGCGCCTTCACGGGCGCGACATCGGCACGCCGCGGCAAATTCGAGCTGGCCGACCGGGGCACGCTCTTTCTGGACGAGGTCGGCGACCTGCACGCGTCTTCGCAGGCCAAACTGTTGCGCGTGTTGCAGGAAGGCGAGTTTCACCGGGTGGGCGGCGAGCAGGCGATTCGCGTTTCCGTACGCGTGATCGCGGCGACGAACCGCGACCTGAGCGAGATGGTCGCGCAGCAGAAGTTTCGCGAGGATTTGTACTACCGGCTATGCGTGGTGCCGGTGCGCGTGCCCAGCCTGCGCGAGCGCCGCGAGGACATCGGCCCTCTGGCCGAGTATTTTCTGGCCGAATTCTGCGCGCGCAACAATTTCAAACCCAAGCGGCTGGCGGACGGCGTGTTTGAGGCGCTCGAAGACTACACCTGGCCCGGCAACATCCGCGAGCTGCGCAACACCGTCGAGCGCATGGCGATTCTGACGCGCGGCGACGTGATCGACGCGGAAGCGGTCCCGGTGGAGATCCGGATCGCCCGGACGGCGAGCGTGAAAGGAAACCTGCGCGAGGCGCGGGATTCAGCCGAGCGCGAGCACATCCTCAAGGCGCTGGAGGAGTCGAAGTGGAACGTTTCCGGCGCAGCCCGCGTGCTGGGCATGGAGCGGACGAATCTGCACAAACGCATCCGGGCGCTGGGGTTGGTGAGGGAAAAGTAAACGGGGTTTGCCGCTCGGCCGGAGTACCATGGGCGTAGGCTGCCCCACCAGCAGATGAGTTGAGCTTGCCGTCAGGTCCAAATTGCCGGGGCTCGTGAGCGGCGGGATTACTTGGCCTTTCCGTTTTCCGGCGCCTTGAGCCGTTTGAAGAAATACGCCGGATACGCCTGCGTCACCGCGGGACGGTTGGTGGCCGCACCTCCGCGCTCCTCATTCCGGATTACATACGGCACCACGCTCACCAGTTCCCACCCCTGGGCGGCCAAACTCTCGATTTCCTGCTCGGAGACCTGCTGATACACCGCCGGCGATGTTTCGCGCGGAAACACAGAGAGCACTTCATAGGCTGGATACGCCTGCCCTGGCGTGGAAGCCTTGCGCTGTTGTGCGGCGACAAAAGCCGCTGCCACGAGCATCGCCAATGCGCCGAAAATTATCATTCGCTTCATAAACACCCTTGACGCGCGGAAAGACTGCGCGTGCATCCATGGGATAATGAGCATTTTCATGGCCACAACAACCCCATCCCCTCTGGAGCGGCACACGTCGCCCTACGAACGTGAACGACTGGAAGACGTCGGGTTCATGACCTGCATGAGCCTGGTTTTATTGGGCAACTATTCCCAAACGGGGCATTTCGGCGGACCCCTCGCGTACACACCGTACAATGTCGCGGTTCACCTGGCGGGGCCGGAACTGGGCGGGCTGCGCTACGATTACCGCCGGCCGAAGCATCCCTATTGCGACAAATTCATGCTGGCGGGCGGTCATACGATCCCCACCTGCTACGCCCTCTGGATGATCATGGGCCAAGCGCTTGCCCGCAAGTTTGAATCCACCGGAGATAAGCGCTACTACGCCGATCCAAAAATCGCGGTTCTGCCGATCGACGCTCTGGGATTCCGCCGCGGCGCCGACGCGATGAAGACCTTGCTTCAGGATCACGGCCTGGCGGATCATCCTTTGTTTGCGCAGGCGAAACTTCGCGGAATTCGGGCGCTGGCCGGCCACGCCGAGACCACCGACGTCACCAACGACGTGAACGGCGGGCCGTCCGGCATCGGCGTGGCGACCGCGGCCGGAAAAGCCGCGTTCTGGGATGTGATCGGCGCCTCGATCGACGCGCCCAAAGTGATCGCCTTCGAAGGCGAATTCGCGATGACCGAAGGCCATGCGCAGGAGCTCAAGACCCAGGCGCTCGCGCTGCACGTCGGCAAACGGCTGCGCATTCTGTTTTCCGATAACAACGCCGGCATCGACGATTCGCTCATCGGCGGGGTGGTGCATTCGAAGTACGCGGCGTACCGGTTGATCGACCAGTGGACCTCCTATGGCTGGAACGTGTTCCCCATGGAGGACGGCAACGACTACGATCAGATCATCGCGGCCCTCCAGACGATGGAGGAGTGGGACGGCGCCGACCGCCGTCCGATGGTGGTGATCGGCAAAACCACGAAAGGCTACTGGCCTGCGGCGATCGAAGGGAAAATTCCGGAATACGGGCAGCAACTCGTCGGGTTTCCGAGCCATCCGTACGCGATGAAGATGAACTCGGAGTACTTCGTCGCGCTGGCGCATACGTTTGAGAAGCGCTACGGAGTGCAATTCCAAGGCATCCGCGACGGCGCGCCTAAGGATGCCCGCGAGCGCCTGATCCAGTACAAAACGAATATCGATATCGTCATGTCCGTGCTGGAACGCAACGGGCTGGGCGACTGGCTGGCGGAGCGGCTGGTCGAAATCGGCGACACGCTCAAGGACGATCTGCCGGTGCGGATCGACGTGAACCACGATCCGTTCCTGGACGAGCGGCTCCGTGTGAAGAATCTTCCGGAGGAGCCGCAGAAGGTGGCCGTTAAGAATCCGGTTTCCGGTGCGGAGAAGCACGTGAATATCGCGCTGTTCCGGAAGCCGGGCGAGGTCGCGGGAACACGGCGCTGCATCTCGGAAATCATCAAGTGGATGAATTACGTCACCGGAAACCGGTTCCTGACGATCGCCGCCGATCTTTCCGAGTCGATCAACCTGGAGCACGGCAGCCTGTGGGGCCACTACGATCCAGTGGAGAATCCGCTGGGCACGCGGATCAAGGCCGCGATCCAGGAAGCGGGCAACGTGTCGACAGCAATCGGCTTAGTGGGGCAGAACGCCTCGCTCGACCCGGAACAATTCGCGGGCGTGTGGGCCATTAGCGGAACCTATGGAGCTTTCACGCCGCTGATGTACACGCCGGCGCGGGTGTGGAGCCAGCAGAATCAGGACAGCAAGTTCCGGATGGGCGTTCTACACATTCTGGTGGGACACTCGGGACCGGAGACCGCCGCGGACGGCCGGACGCACTTTGGGATCTTCGCTCCGCAGGTCTGGAAGCTGTTTCCGCGCGGGCAGACAATCCACCTGAATTTCTGGGACTACAACGACGTGGCGCCCGGATACTTCGCCGCCGCGGAGATCGCCGCGCGCGAGGCCAAGGTCGGCATCATCTCACTCGAAGTCGCGCGGCCGGATTTCCCGGTTGCGGATCGCAGCAAGTTCGCGGATACGGATCTTCGGGCCGCCGCCAAAGGCTTTTACGTGATCCGGGATTTCGCGCCCGGCAGGCCGCGCCACGGTTACGTGGTGACGCAAGGCTCCAGTTCCACGGTGAACCTGGTGAGCGCGCTGCCGAAGCTCGAGGAAGCGGGCATCAACGTGAAGGTGGTCGCCGCAATCAGTGAAGAACTGTTCGACCGCCAGCCGGAATCGTACCGGCATTCGGTGCTGCCGCCCGAAGCCTGTTACGACCTGATGGTGGTGAGCACCGGCACGCGCCGCGTTTGGCCGCTGCGCAACGTTGGGCCGCTGACGGATGAATATTCGCTGACTTCCGACTGGGACAACCAATGGCTCACGGGCGGGCTGGAAGCCGACGTGATCGCCGAGGCACGGTTGGATGCGAAATCGATCTTCAACGGCATCCAGAGGTTCGCGGGCGAGCGCGACCAGCGCATCCGACGGCAGAAGAATCTGCTGCAACGGTGAGCTGTGTGCCAGAGAAAGGTCTCGACGCGGCACGCAGGAGTGCGTGCGTCACGCAAGCTGGTAGCATAGGAAGTTGTCAGGCTCCGGGCTTCGTGCAACGGGAGGCTGCGAACCCCGCCAGGTCCGGAAGGAAGCAACGGTAGCGGCTGAACCCGTGTGCCGCGGATCACCCGGGGTCTGGCATAGAAATTCGTCTCGCCCGCCCGCATGTACCAGGTCATCGCCCGAAAATACCGGCCGCAGACGTTCGCCGAGCTGATCAGCCAGGAGCACGTCCGCACGACGCTCGAAAACGCGATCTCGCAGCGGCGCATCGCGCACGGCTACATTTTTTCGGGCCAGCGCGGCACCGGGAAAACCACAGTCGCGCGGATCATGGCGCGGTGTCTCAACTGCGAACAAGGGCCGACCATCACCCCCTGCGGCGTGTGCGCGAGCTGCAAGGAAATCGCTGCGGGATCGTCCATGGACGTGATCGAAATCGACGCGGCCTCCAACCGCGGCATCAACGAAATGCGCGAGCTGCGCGAAAACGTCCGCTTCCGCCCTGCGCGCGACCGCTACAAGGTCTTCATCATCGACGAAGCGCACCAGATCACCAGCGAAGCCTTCAACGCGCTGCTCAAGACGCTGGAAGAGCCGCCCGAGTGGGTGGTCTTCCTGCTCTGCACCACCGAAGTGCACAAGATTCCCTCCACCATCGCGTCACGCTGTCAGCAGTTCAGCTTTCGGTCCGTCGATTTCGGCGAACTGGTCGCGCGCATGGAGTGGATCATTCAACAGGAGGGCATCCAGGCCGATGCGGAGGTGATGAGCGTGCTGGCGCAGGCCGGCGAAGGCAGCGTGCGCGATTCGCTTTCGGCCCTGGATCAGGCGATCGCCTGCTGCGGAAACAAACTCGAAGCGGCTCAGGTGCGTGAGCTGCTGGGGATGTTTTCGCTCGATTTACTCGGCACCGTGACGAAAGCGCTCGCAGAGCGCGACGCCAAGGCGATGCTCGACGTGGTGGCCGAGCTCGAAGCCAACGGACGCAGCTTGCAGCACTTCGCGCGCGAGCTGGCCCGCTATTTCCGCAATCTGCTGGTCGTGAAAATTGAAGGGCGCGCTACGCCGCTGGTAGCCGCATCTCCGGCCGAGCAGGAGAACATGCTCAAGGCCGTGGCGCAGTTCAGCGAGGAAGACCTGACGCGCGACCTGAAGCTGTCGCTCGATCTGTTTCGCGATTTGCAGACCTCACTCCAGCCGCGGCTGCATCTGGAGATGGGCTTGCTCCGGCTGATCCATGCGGGACGACTGCAACCGATCGAGGAAGCGCTGGCGGCGCTGGGTGGTTCGGGGGCCGCGCCTGCCCCGGCGAAGGTTCCGTCGAAGCCCACGCCAAGCGCGCCGCTCAAATCTGCCTCCGCGGCCGCGCCCGTATCGGCCGAGATCTCTGGCGATTTCCGGGCTCGCCTGCTCGGGGCGCTGCAAGAGGCGAAGCTGACGCACGTCGCCGATGCGGTGGAGCATTCGCAGATCGTGGAATCGGGCGCGGAACTTATCTTCACGGTTCCCAAGATGTACCAGTTGTTTCTGAAGGGCTCGGAGTTTGAAGCGGCGGTGAAACGCGCCGCGGGCAGAGCCGTCAAGCTTACGCTCAAGATCGGCGAAAGCGCCGCATCCGCGGCTTCGGCTTCGAAACCCGCGATTCTTGGCGACGATGAAGCAACCGAACGAGCGCTGTCGCATCCGGAAGTGAAGCGGTTTCAGGAACTGTTTCCGGACAGCCAGATTCGCGCCGTGCGCAACTTGAAAGATAGCGAGCACTCATGAAGGAGATTCGGCGATGAAAATGCCTGGAAACATGCAGGCCATGATGCAGCAGGCCCAGCAGATGCAGAAGAAGATGCAGGAAGAGATCGCGCTGATCCGGGTGGAAGCGACCGCGGGCGGCGGCATCGTGACCGTGAAGATGGACGGCCACAAGAACGTGACGGGCGTCGTCATCGACAAGGAAGTGGCCGGAGACGTCGAGATGCTGCAAGACCTGGTGATGGCGGCGTTCAATGAGGCGGCCAAGAAAGTCGATGAGGAAGCGCAGCGGAAAATGAGTGGCATGCTGGGCGGAATGGGCCTGCCTCCGGGATTGCTGTAAACTGTGCCTGACTTCGCCGCTCCGTTGCAGCGCCTGATCGAGGAGTTCCGCCGGCTGCCTGGGATCGGGCAGAAATCGGCGCAGCGGCTCGCGTTCCATGTGCTGCGCGCGCCCCGCGACCAGGCGGCCGCTCTGGCCGCGGCGCTCACCGACGTCAAAGACAATCTGGGAATCTGCGCCGAGTGCAACAACATCAGCGATGCCGAACTGTGCCCCTATTGCCGCGATCCGCACCGCGATCATTCGCAGATCTGCGTGGTCGAAGAGCCGCACAACATTCTGCCGGTGGAGACCACGAGATCGTTCCACGGTCTGTATCACGTGCTGCACGGCGCGATTTCTCCGCTGCGCGGCATCGGGCCGGAACAGTTGAAGATCAAGGGGCTGCTGGACCGGATCGGCAAGGGCGAAGTGAAAGAGATTATTCTCGCCACGAATCCGACCGTCGAAGGCGAGGCCACGGCCGTCTATCTTTCGCGGCTGCTGAAGCCGCTGGGAGTGCGGGTCACTCGGATCGCCATGGGAATTCCGGTGGGCAGCGATCTGGAGTTCGCCGATGAGGTGACGATGCTGAAGTCACTGGAGAACCGGCGGGAGATGTAGTGGCGCTCCCTTTTCGAAGACGCCATCGCGAGTAATACCGGCGACGCAGATGTCTTCGAGCCGATTCGGCTCGCGCTGGCGGGCCAGGGCGATCTTCAGATAATTGCCGCTCAGCGCGGTTCGTCCGTCGTCGATGGTAACGGCGGACAGAGTCCGCCCCATCGCGGACCGGCGGAATTCCAGGTTCTTGCGCTGGCCGAGCTCGCGCAACACGTGCGTGCGGTGTTTACGGATCTCGGCGGGCGCTTGCGGCATGTCCGCCGCTGGTGTTCCCGGCCGTTCCGAGTACGTGAACACATGCAGGTAGGTGAACGGCAGGCTTTCGATGAACGCCCGGGATTCCTCGAATTCGGCGTCGGTCTCGCCGGGGAAGCCGGTCATCACATCGGCGCCCACGGCGCAATCCGGCATCAGCGCGCGGGCTTTGAGGATGCGGTCCGCATAGTGACGCGGGCGATACTTGCGATGCATGCGGCGCAGAACCGTGTCGGATCCGGATTGCAGCGGAGCGTGCACGTGCTTGGCGATGCGCGGCGAGCTTGCGACCAGTTCCAGCAGCGCGTCCGACCAGTCCATCGGCTCGACCGAGCTCAGCCGCAAACGCTCGACCGGCGTTTCATCCAGCAGACGCCGCAACAGGTTCACCAAGCGCTGTCGGCCTTCGAGATCGCGGCCCCATCGGCCGAGGTTGATCCCGCTCAGGACAACTTCCTTGTACTTCGCTGCGAGCCGCTGGACTTGGCCGACCACATCATCCGCTGAAGCACTGCGGCTGCGGCCGCGGACGTAGGGAATAATGCAGAACGAGCAGCGGTTGTTACAGCCGTCCTGAATTTTTAGATTCGGACGCGTGCGGTCTCCCAGGGCGTCTCCGACGGGAGCGGAGAGAAAATCGCGCTGCTCGAAAATGTCTCCAATGCGGATTTCGCCGTGATAATCCGCGTTCGCGGCAAGCAGATCCGGGATCGAGTTCTTGTGCGAATTTCCAACCACCAGGGAAACGCCGGGCAGCGCCGCGATCTCGTCGGGCGCACGCTGGGCGTAGCATCCGGTCACGACGATTCGCGCCTCCGGCCGTGCGCGATGAACGCGGCGGACATATTGGCGAAGTTCATCGTCAGCAGTGCCGGTCACCGTGCACGTGTTGAGTACCACCAGATCGGCGTCACCGAGTTCGCGAGCGGACGCAAGACCGCGCGAAGCGAGGCCGCTTTCGAGTGCGGCTCCATCGGCCTGCGAAGCGCGGCATCCAAACGTCTTTACAAAATAACGCTGCAACACACTATTTTAGCGTTTCCACTTTGGCGGGCTGCTCGACAGTGGGGACGCCCGTAATCAGCCGTGCCCCGCGATAAAACGTCAAGTACTGATACCCCCAGCGCAGAAAGACCAAAAACCGGTTGAACACCTGGGCGAGATACATCAGGTGAATGAACAGCCACACGAACCAGGCGATCCAGCCGCGCACCTCCAGCCCTCCGATGACGCCCACGCCGGCGTTGCGTCCGATGACGGCGAGCTGGCCTTTGTCGAAATAGTGGAACGGCCGTACGGACCGGTTTCTAAGCCGGTCGACGATCACCTTGGCCACGTAGCGGCCCTCTTGAATCGCAACCGGCGCGATCCCCGGCAGGGGCTTCCCCTTCTGTTCGCGATACGCCAGGTCGCCGGCCACGAAGATTTCCGGATGCGAAGGAATTGACAGATCGGGACCAACTTTCACCTGCCCGCTGCGCGTGAGCTCGGCGCCCACGCGCCGCGAGAGAATCTCGCCCCAAGCCGAAGGCTTCACGCCGGCCGCCCACAGGACGGTACGGGATCCGATATGCTCGGTTCCACGCGGTCCGGCGAACGTGACCCCTTCGGGATCGATGGCGGTCACGCGCACCGACGGACGCACGTGGACGCCCAAGCGGATCAGTTGATTTTCGGCGGAATGGGAAAGCGCCTCGGAGTACGCGGTCAGCACGCGCGGCGAGGCGTCCAGAAGAAAGATCCGCGACTCTTCGGGATGAATCGATCGAAACTCGTTGCGCAGCGCGTCATTGGCGATCTCGGCCAAGGCCCCCGATAATTCCACTCCCGTGGGGCCGGCGCCCACGATCACGAAGGTCAGCCAGCGGCGGCGCAGATCGGGGTCCGGCTCGCGCTCGGCGGCTTCAAAAGCATAGAGGATTTTGTGGCGAATGCGGCCCGCGTCTTCCAGGGACTTGAGGCCGGGCGCAATGGCTTCCCACTCGTCGTGTCCGAAGTAAAAATTTGCCGCGCCCGCGGCGACCACCAGGGTGTCATAGGGAACATCGTCGCCATGGTCCAGGATCACTCGGCGCTGCGAAGGATCCAGATCGAGCGCCTGGGCGAGCAGTACCTCGGCGTTGTTTTGTTTCCGCAGCAGCACACGCAAAGGCGCGGCGATATCGCTGGGAGAAAGCGCTCCGGTAGCGACCTGGTAGAGCAGGGGCTGGAACAGATGGAAGTTGCGGCTGTCGAGCAGCGTTACGTGAACGTCCGGGCTCCGAAGATTGCGCGCGGCATAGAGGCCGCCAAATCCGCCGCCGATGATGACGGTCCGGTGCATCCACTCTTATGATGCGCCTACTCGGGCAAACGCGTCACCTTAAGTTGAACGTTGACGGGTCCCCGCGCGACGGACAGGCTGCTCCCGGCCGCGATCATCCGGCCCGGAAAGTCAGAGTCCGAAGCGGACTTCGTAATCGCCGGGTTTTATTCCGAAAATCTGAAAAGTTCCGCCGGAATCGCTGGTGGCTTCGTAGAGGACCGCTTGCCGGGTGTAAACGGTGACGAGAACATCGGGTTCACAACCGAGATTCGGTCACGCTGCCCGTACCTTGGGCGGCCAGCGCGAAGCGAACAGAAAAACGGGCGCCAGACTCCGCATACGTCTACTCCTCGTCTTGTTGCGCGGCGAGCTTGGTCACCACGCTTAAGTCTTCGAGAGTAGTGACGTCGCCGGCGACCGTGTTGTTGGTAACGATTTCGCGCAACAGACGGCGCATGATCTTGCCGCTGCGCGTTTTGGGAAGCGCTTCAGTGAAGCGGATCTCCTCGGGCCGGGCAAATGCGCCGATCTCGTGGGCCACCCACTGGCGCAATTCTTTCCCGAGCTTTTCGTGATCGTGTTCGCCTTTTTTCAGCGTGACGAAACAGCAAACGGCCTGTCCCGTGATCTCGTGGGGTTTGCCGACCACCGCGGCTTCGGCCACCGCCGGATGACGCACCAGCGCGGATTCGACCTCCATGGTGCTGAGCCGGTGGCCGCTGACGTTCATCACGTCATCCACGCGGCCCAGGATCCAGAAGTATCCGTCGGCATCGCGGCGGGCGGCGTCGCCCGTAAAATAGGCGCCGGGCACACGGCTCCAGTACTGCTGCTTGTAGCGCTCGGGATCGCCCCAGATGTTTCGGATCATCGCAGGCCACGGGCGGCGGAGGATCAAGAATCCTTCTTTATCGGGGCCGACTTCGAAACCGTTGAGATCGACAATATCGGGGATGACTCCAGGGATCGGCAGCGTAGCGGAGCCGGGCTTGGCGGGAACCGCGCCGGGCATGGGCGAAATCAGAATGCCACCGGTTTCGGTCTGCCACCAGGTATCGATAATGGGGCAGCGGCCCTTGCCGATCACGCGGTGATACCATTCCCAGGCCGCGGGATTGATCGGCTCGCCGACCGATCCGAGCAGTCGCAGGCTCGAAAGATCGTGCGCATTGGGCCAGTGGTCGCCCTGGCGGATCAGCGCGCGGATCGCCGTGGGCGAAGTGTAGAGAATGTTGATGCGATATTTCTCGATGATACGCCACCAGCGGTCGAACTGCGGATAATCGGGGGCGCCTTCGTACATCACGCTGGTCGCTCCGGCGGAAAGCGGTCCGTAGACGATGTAGCTGTGGCCTGTGACCCAGCCGATATCGGCCGAACACCAGTAGGTGTCCTCCTCCTTGAGGTCGAAGACCCATTTCATGGTCGCGGTGATGTGCGTGAGATAGCCGCCGGTAGTGTGCAAGATGCCTTTCGGCTTTCCGGTGGTGCCGGAGGTGTAGAGCACGTACAAAGGATGCTCGCTATCGAGCGGAACGGCGGGACAATCCTCGGTGGCTTTTTCGTCGAGCTCGTGCCACCAGAGGTCGCGGCCTGATTTCATCGGCGTGTCCGATCCCGCGCGGCGGTAAACGATCACGTCGCGCACGTCGGGGCATTCTTCGAGCGCCTCATCGACAGCGAGTTTGAGCTTGACCTCTTTGCCGCGGCGGAAGCCGCCGTCGGCAGTGATGACTAACGTCGCGCCGAGATCCTGGATGCGCGCCTTGAGCGCTTCGGCCGAGAACCCGCCGAAGACGACGCTGTGGATGATCCCGAGGCGCGTGCAGGCGAGCATGGCGATGGGCAGCTCGGGGATCATCGGCATGTAGATGATGGCGCGGTCGCCTTCCTTGTAGCCGCGCGATTGGAGGACGCTGGCAAAGCGGACCACGAGGCGGTGGAGCTCCTGGTAAGTCAGGAAGCGTTGGTCGCCCGGCTCGCCTTCCCAGAGAATCGCGACTTTGTTCTTGCGCGGCGTGGTCAGGTGGCGATCCAGGCAGTTATAGGAGACGTTGAGTTTCGCGCTGGCGAACCAGCGGGCGAAGGGGGGATTCCATTCGAGCACCTTGGACCATTTCTGGAACCAGTGGATCTCGCGCTCGGCGATTTCACCCCAGAATTCCTCAGGATTTTGCTCGGCGCGGCGGTAGAGGTCGAGGTAACCTTCCATGCCCTGGACGTGGGCTTTGCGGACGAATTCCGGGCTGGGGGGATAGACGGACGGTGTGCTCATCGTTTTGGATTGTAACAAGACCTTAGCTGGCGCCCAGGGCGTGCAACAATGAGGTAATGCCCGGTCTGAAAGAGCGCGTGGATAAGCACGATCGCGAGATCGCCGCGATTCGGAAGCTGATCCATACCGGCATGAAGATTCTAGTGCGGCTGGAAGAAGAACAGGTGGTTGCGCGAAAAGAGCTGCGCGAGCTGAGATCATCCCAACGCGAGACAGACCGGCAGTTGCAAGCATTCATCCGCTCACTCCGGGGTAGCGGCGGAAACGGTCAGATCAAACACCGCATTCAGTAACCACAGCAGCTTCTTTCAGAGTTTAGAGGGCCCTCGATCCGCTGATTTTATCCGCCACGGCGCGGGACCGGAGTCTGCTCCGGCTGCAATCGTTGCGCGCACACCTTTTCGCAGGGTTGCCTAGGACTCCTGCTTTCGGGTGGGTCCAAGTCCTCCAACGATGCGAGCACTCGAACTCCTTGGCTAAACGATAGGGCACTGCCGGATCGGGTGGAGCCGCCTGAAGTCGCAAACAACGGAAAGTGCAAGAGAAAACGCCGGTTTAATTGCGGTAAATTCGTTGGAAAAGTGTGTTATTTTCGGCTGGCGACCAATTGGGCTGTATGAGATCCGCGCGCTGAATTGGGGCGGGCGGGATGGGGTGTGTATCGCGCGCACGATTCACGGATGGGTCGCGATGTCGCCATTTCGGCCGAGCGGTTCACCTGTGGATCAACTTCTTCGACGAGCTAAGGCGGCGGACGCCGGTAAAGTGAAGGCGAGGCGGGCAAGCCCGCCTCCTACTGCTTCTGGCGGGCGAGTTCGGCTTGGAACGCTTTCTCCTTGTCGTCCAGGTAGGCCTTGAAGCCCGCGGGATCGATGAATGGATTCGCGCCGCCCTGCTGGAGCTTGGCATACTTCGCCTGCAAGCCGTAGAACGATCCGTGCGCGCCGAGGAAAACGTCGACCGGCATGGTCCGGAGCGCTTTGAAGCTGCGGGCGTAGTCATCGGCAATCGACGGATAGTCCTTGTTACCGACCAGCACGTAGCCAGGGTTGAAACCGACGCTGCACACGATCAGCACGTTGTAGGATTTCCCGTTTTCTTCGGCTTTGGTGGTCCAGGTGGTGCAGCCAGGCGTGTGGCCGGCAGTGAGATGCGCGGTTAGCGTGGCGTTGCCGAGCGTGACTTGGTCGCCGTCTTTCAAAACGCGATCGATCGGGTGGGGCTTGCCGCCAGGGGTCATTTTCTGGAGCAAGGCAACGTCCTGCTCCATGGCCATCACACGCGCTCCGGTGAGCTCCTTGACCATGGCGTCGCCTTCCATATGGTCGCCATGGGCGTGGCTGCCGAGCAGGATCCTGATATCGGAGAACTTGAAGCCGAGCTTTTCGACGGAGGTGCGGATGACGGGAACGGTGCTCTCGAAATCGCTGTTGATGAGGATATGGCCTTGCGGCGTGGTGATCAGGAAACTTGCCAGCTCGGCGGATCCAACGTAGTAAATGTTGCCGATCACTTTGTGGGGCGGGAAAGGGGCGTTCCAATCGGTCTTGGCCTGCTTGGCTTGCTTGTTCTGCGCGAAAAGTGAAAGTGCGGCGAGCACGAGGACGGAAAAGCAATTTCTCAGATTCATGGTGAGGGCAGTGTATCAAATCCGGCGATAATTGGAGTTTCTATGCAGCCGTCGAGCGAAGCCGGGCCGCGTTCGCGAGTGCCCTGGGCGCTGGCCATTACGGTCGGGGTGTGCTCGGGACTGGCGGGATACGTGATTCATGCGGCTCTGGTGCGTCGCGCGCCGAAGCAAGTGGTCACGGTGCAGCGTCTGACGTCGATGGCTGGGCCGGAGGAAGAGCCTGCGCTTTCACCGGATGGAAAGATGGTCGCGTTCGTGGCGGAATCGGGTGGACGGCGGCAGATTTGGGTGCGATCCATCGGGAGCGGCGCGCCACAGCTCGTCACGAAGGACGATGCCGATCATTCCGGTCCACGCTGGGCGCCGGACGCCGCCAGGCTCATTTGCTTTGCTTCGGGCGCGATTTGGGAGATCCCCGCAGCCGGCGGCGAGGCTCGCAAGCTGGCGGACGCCCAGGGGCCGGGCGACCTGAGTCACGACGGAAAACGTTTGGCGTTTTTCCGGTCTCAGGATGGCGGGGTCGAACTGATGGCGGGCCCAGCAGACGTCCTTACATTGGGCGGCGGCGCGTATTCGAATGTGCGCTGGTCGCCGGACGATAACAAGATCGCCTATCTGGATGGCGGCAGCGTAATGGTAGTCGGCGTTTCTGGCGGCGCGCCGGTGCGTGCGACCCCGGGGATCCAGGTTCAGGGTTTCGCATGGACTCCCGATAATTCCGGACTGGTCGTGTCGACACGCGGGGAGCTATGGTTTTTTCCGCGCAGCGACCGCGATTCGCCCAGGCAGCTTACGTTCGGGGAGATGGCGTACGAGTCGCCGGATGTGGATGCGGCGGGGAATGTGGTGGTCAGCCGCCGCGGGCTGGCCGGGCAGGATGCCGATATTGTGATGTTGTCGGGGCTGCGGTGGTAGAGGCGGGCAGGTCCGCCTCCTAGGATTTGGGTGCTTCGCCCTCGCCTTCTTCCTTGCCTTGCTGCATGGCCTTGAGGCGCTCCTCACGGCGCTTGGCGCGTTCGGCGGCGCGCTTGACAAGCTCGGAACCGACCAGTTCGAGCATGGCCTGCTCGGCGCCGTCGCCTTTGCGCCAGCCCAGGCGCACGACGCGCGTATAGCCGCCGTTGCGCTGGCCGAAGCGCGTTCCCAGCTTATCGAAGAGCTTCTTGACCGCCGCGGGCGTTTCCAGGAACGCGGCCGCCTGACGGCGCGTGTGCAGCGTGTCGCGCTTGGCCAGCGTGATCATTTTTTCGACCAGCGGGCGGATCGCTTTGGCCTTGGGGACCGTAGTGACCACGCGTTCGTGTTCGATCACGCTGGTCACCAGGCCCTTGAGCAACGAATTGCGAGCGCCGATATCGCGCTTGAGTTTGTATCCGGATTTCTTGTGTCGCATGATTTGTTCCCGAGGCGGGCACGCCCGCCTCCTACGCGTCTATTCAGCTAAGGGGGCCTCGTTTTCCGGCTCCTCGGCTTCTGGCAGCTCTTCCTCCGTGTCGCTCACGCCGACCATGGCGGGCGTTCCGGAAGGAGCGATCAAACGGCCTTGAGAATCGAACTTCATTCCAAAACTGAGGCCCAGGCTGCCGAGGATCTCCTTGATCTCGTTCAGCGATTTGCGCCCGAAGTTCTTGGTACGAAGCATTTCGGCTTCGGTCTTCTGGACCAGGTCCCCGATCGTCTGAATGTTGGCGTTCTTCAGACAGTTGTAGGAGCGGACGCTCAGCTCGAGCTCCTCGACGGAGCGGCCAAGGACCTCGTTCATCTGGCTCAAGGCGCGCTCGGCCGGCTCCTCGGCGGCTTCAGGCAGCTCTTCGAAGTTGATGAAGATAGCCATGTGATCCTTCAGGAGCTTGGCGGCCTGGCCGATCGCGTCGGCGGGAGAAATCGCTCCGTTGGTCCAGACCTCGATGGTCAGCTTGTCATAATCGGTCATCTGGCCAAGGCGCGCGGCCTCGACTGAGTAGTTGACCTTGCGAACGGGAGAGTGGACCGAATCGATGGGGATGTATCCTACGGGAAGGTCTTCGTCATTGTTGCGGTCGGCGCCGACGTAGCCGCGGCCGGACTTGATCCGCATCTCGATGTTGAGTTTACCGCCCTCGCCGATGGTGGCGATGTGCATGTTCCGGTCGAGAACTTCGATTTCGGGATCGGTTTCGATCTGCCCGCTGAGGACCTCGCCGGGAGATTCGACGCGCAGGCGCACGGTACGCATCCCCTCGCTCAGCATTTTGAACGGGATCTGTTTCAGGTTGAGGATGATGTCGGTGGCGTCTTCGACTACGCCGGGAATAGGGCTGAATTCGTGAGCCACGCCCTCGATGCGCACCGCGGTGATGGCGGCGCCTTCGATGGAACTCAGCAGCACGCGCCGCAGGCCGGTTCCGATAGTAGACCCAAATCCGCGCTCGAACGGCTGGGCAGTGAACATCCCGTACCGGTCCGTGAGCGTTTCCGTATTGGCGACTAATCGCTTTGGTTTTTGGAATCCTTTAAACATATGATGGCCTCTTACTTCGAATACAATTCGACGATGAGCTGCTCGTTCAGTTGAATCTGGACCAGGTCTTCGCGCTTGGGCGAGCCCAGGACGCGAGCCTTCAGGTTTTCGCGGTCCACTTCCAGCCAGTTCGGGCTGGGCGCGTGCGCGGTGGCATCGCGGGCGTGGAGGATGGTGGGATTTTTTTTGCTGCCCTCGCGCACTTCGATCTCGTCGTTAGCTTTCACCGTATAGGACGGGATATCGACGCGCCGGCCGTTGACATTGATGTGACCGTGGCGGACCAACTGGCGAGCCTGCGCGCGCGATGTGCCGAAGCCCATGCGGTAGACTACGTTATCCAGGCGCCGTTCGAGCATGTTGAGCATCTGCTCGCCCGTGACGCCCTTCTTGACCAGAGCTTTCTCGTACAGGTTGCGGAACTGGCCTTCGAGCAACTGATAATAGCGGCGCGCCTTCTGCTTTTCGCGAAGCTGGAGACCGTAGCCCACCAGCTTGGGTTTGCGATCCTTGCCGTGCTGGCCCGGCGCGAAATTCCGCTTCTCAATGGCGCATTTTTCGGTGTGGCAGCGCTCGCCCTTCAAGAACAGTTTCATGCCCTCGCGCCGGCATTGCCGGCAAACGGGGCCGATGTATCGTGCCAAATCAAACCTCCCTGGTACTGCGTCAAGCGCACAGCATATCGCGTTGTGCGCGTTCATCAAAGTAGGTGCAGTTTACAGCGCGGAGCGCCTTCGTCCTGCTTACATGAGGCGGACAAGCCCGCCTCCTACAAATTCAAACACGCCGCTTTTTGGGCGGGCGGCATCCGTTGTGCGGGATGGGCGTGCGATCGCGGATCGCCCGGACTTCCAGACCGGCGGTCGAGAGAGCCCGCACGGCCGATTCGCGGCCCGCTCCCGGACCACTGACGTTTACGTTCACGGTGCGCAGGCCGGATTCCTTGGCTTTATTGGCGGCCGTCAGCGAAGCCTGCTGCGCGGCGTAGGGCGTACCTTTGCGCGATCCGCGGAATCCCAGCGATCCCGAACTGGACCAGGCCAGCACGTTTCCCACCGTGTCGGTGATGGTGATGATCGTGTTGTTGAACGAAGCCTGCACGTGCACGATGCCCACGGGGACGTTCTTCTTTTCCTTCTTCTTGAAGGATTTCTTCTTTCCGGTTTTTGCCGCTGCTTTTGCCATGTGTTCCTGATCCGATGGTTCCTAGGTCTTGGCCGTCGCCTTTTTCTTGCCCGCCACGGTGGCGCGCCGGGGGCCCTTGCGGGTGCGGGCGTTGGTATGCGTCCGCTGGCCGCGCACCGGGAGACCGCGCCGATGACGCAATCCGCGGTAGGAGCCCATCTCGATCAGGCGCTTGATGTTCATCGAGATTTCCTTGCGGAGATCTCCTTCCACCGCTCCCTCGGTTTCCAGAATCTGGCGGATCCGGTTAACCTCGTCCTCGGTCAGGTCCGCGATCTTCTTGTCGGGATCGATTCCGGCCCGGTAGCACAGCGATTTGCTGCGCGTGCGCCCGATTCCGTAAATGTAGGTCAGCCCGATCTCGGTCCGTTTCTTGGCCGGCAAATCCACGCCTGCTAGACGCGCCATATTCCTTGCTCCTTAACCCTGCCGCTGCTTGTGCTTGGGATTCACGCAAATCACGCGCACGACGCCATTCCGGTGCACGAGCTTGCATTTGTCGCACATTTTCTTCACTGACGCCCTGACTTTCATAGCTTCTCCAATCTCCTAAAGCTTCGCCAGCAGTTCCACGATACGGCCTCGGGTCTTATCCCGCGGCGAAAGCTCCACACGGACCCGGTCGCCGGGCCGCAGCCGCAAAAAATTCTTCACGCTCGAACCAGCCGCGTGTGCGATCACGCTCGCTTCGTTGTCCAGGCGCAACCGGTACGCGGCGCTCGGCAACAACTCGACGACTTCCGCGTTCACTGCGGCTTTCACGGTCTGGTCAGCACCCATGGACCCTCCGCCGTGATCGCCACGGTGTGTTCGAAATGCGCCGAGTTCTTTCCGTCCTCGGTCACCGCCGTCCATTTATCCGGCCGGACCCGGCTGCCCGGTTTCCCGGCATTCACCATGGGCTCGATCGCCAGCACCATGCCTTCCTTCAAGCGCGGATTCTCTCCGCGCCGGTCCACGTAATTCGGGATCTGCGGCTCCTCGTGCATCTGCGTGCCGATCCCATGCCCAACAAATTCGCGGACGACGGAAAAGCCGTTGGCGGTCACATGCCGCTCGACGGCTCCACAAATATCGAACAGCCGGTTTCCCGGCCGGGCTTTCTCGATCGCCAGCTCCAGCGATTCACGAGTCACCTCGATCAAGCGCCGCGTCTCGGCGGAAATTTCGCCCACCGGAACGGTGATCGCGGAATCGCCATAATAGCCGTTCAACTGCACGCCGGTATCGATCGAAATAATATCGCCGTTCTTCAAAACCTTCTTTGGCGACGGCATCCCGTGCACGATTTCGTCGTTGACCGAGGTACACAGCACGAAAGGGAACTTGGTTCCCGTGGCTGGCGTCGAATAGCCCTTAAACGCCGGGCGCGCGCCGGCGTCGGCCATCATCTTCTCGGCGGTCACTTCCAGATCGTACGTCGAAACGCCTTCCTTCACCATGCTGCGGAGCTGATCCAGGATCTTCCAGACCAGAAGCCCGGAACAGCGCATCTTCTCCAGCTCCGCCATATTCTTCCGAACAATCATGCCGCTTCGCCGCGCTCTTTCCGGACCAGCCGTTCGATCCGCTGCGCGATAGCTTGCGGAGAAAGGTCCCCGGCCGGCACATCCCAGCAGGGGACTCCGGACTTCTTGAAGAAGGCCAGCACCGGTGCAGTCTGTTGTTCGTAGGCCCGCAATCTTTCCCTTACCACTTCTTCGCGATCGTCGTCGCGCACCACGAGATTCGTTCCATCCTTGTCGCAAATCCCGGGATTTCTCGGCACGCTCGACGTTACCCCGTACAAAGCGCCGCAAGTGGGACACTGCCGGCGGCCGGAGATACGCGCAATAATAACATTATAATCCACTACCAGGTGGATCACCATGGTCCGGATGGGCTTGGCCGCCAGCAGGTCCAGCAGGAGTCTGGCCTGCTGCACTGTGCGAGGGTACCCGTCCAGGATAAAGCCGTTTACCGCATCCGGCTGCTCGATGCGCTCCTCCACCAGCCGGTTGACCGTCTCGTCCGGCACCAGTTCGCCGGCCTGCATCAGCGACGCCACTGCCTGCCCTATGGGATCGCCCGAAGCAACCCGCTCCCGCAGCATGTCGCCCGTGGAGATGTGCGCTATGGCCAGCGAGTCCTTGAGGAGTTTCGCCTGGGTGCCTTTTCCCGAACCCGGGGAACCGAACAGAATGAGGCAGAGCCGAGGCATTCCGAAGGTCAGACGCTGCTGCGGCGGCCCCGGATCCGCCCCGCCCGCGGCGTGAATCCTTCGTAATGCCGCATGATCAATTGCGCTTCGATCTGGTTTATGGTGTCCATGGCCACGCCGACCACGATCAGCAGCGAGGTTCCGCCAAAGAAGAATGTCACTCCCAGCCCATCCAGGAGCCAGCGTGGGAAGGTGGCGTCGATCCAGTTCCCGATGAGCGGCAGCCGCTGAAGCTTGATGCCCTGGATCATGATCTGCGGCAGCAGCGACAGGATCGAAAGGTACAAGCCGCCGACCACGGTGATCCGGGTCAGGATCTTATTCATGTATTCGGCCGTGTTTTTTCCAGGCCGAATCCCGGGGATGAATCCGCCGTACTTGCGCATGTTGTCGGCGGCTTCGTTGGGGTTGAAGATGATGGAGACGTAGAAGAAACAGAAGAATATGATCAGCAGGGTGTACAGCAGGTAATAGAGCGGAGAAGCGCCGCTGATGGCCGTGAGCATGCCGGACAGCACCGGACTGTTCTTCACGAAGTCGATTTGCAGGGCCGTGAGCGGAAACGCCAGCAAGGAGCTGGCGAAGATGACCGGGATCACGCCCCCCGCGTTGACCTTGAGGGGCATGTGCGTGGACTGGCCGCCCAGCATTCTCCGCCCGATAACACGCTTGGCGTATTGTACCGGGATGCGGCGCTCGCCGCGCTCCACCAGCACGATGAAGCCCACTACGGCGATCATCATGATCACGATGATGGCCACCTGAATCAAGGGCCAATCGCCCGTCTGCACCTTCTGAACAATTTCGACGATCGCCGAGGGCAGGTTGACCACGATCCCCGTGAAAATGATCAGACTCATGCCGTTTCCGATGCCGCGTTCGCTGATCTGCTCGCCCAGCCACATGATGAAAGCGGATCCGGCGGTCAGGGTGAGGACCGTCATGAGCGTAAAGCCGATTCCGGGATTACGGACGAAGCCCTGCTGCGAACCCTGCAACAGGCTGGCGATGCCAAAGGCTTGAATCATAGCCAGGATGACGGTGAGATAACGAGTCCACTGCGTGATTTTGCGCCGGCCGAGCTCTCCCTCTTTTTGGAGCTTTTCGAGAGTGGGTACCACCACCGTCAACAACTGGAGAATAATTGACGAGGTGATGTAGGGCATGATGCCCAAGGCGAAAATGGTGAGCCTGCGGAACGTTCCGCCGCTGAACAGATCGAAGAAGCCGAAGACGGTTCCCTGGTTCTGCTGGATAAATTCCTGAAAGCGATTCGCATCCACGCCGGGAATCGGCAGGTGACCGCCAACGCGGTACACGGCCAGCATCGCCAGCGTGAACAAGACGCGCTTCCGAAGATCGGGAATCCGAAAGACGTTTGCAATCGCTTCGAGGAATTTCATGGCTACTTCTCTTCTTTTTTGCTGCCTGCTTTGGGTTGCCTGGGTTTCCGGGCAGGTTTTTCGGTCGCGGGAGTTTCCGCCTGGGGCGGCGCGGCGGCCTTGGGCTTCCCCTCCGGTGCCGGCGCGGCTGCTCCGCCGATGACTTCCGCGGTGCCGCCGACGGCCTGGATCTTTTCCAGTGCCGATTTCGAAAACTGGTGCGCCTTGACCTGAATTTTTCGCTTCAACTCGCCCGCGCCGAGAATCTTCACGCCTTCTTTGAGCTTGCGGATCACGCCCAGTTCGAGCAGTTTACCCGGATCGAAGGAATCGCCTTCCAGCCGATCGAGGAGCCCCAGATTGACCACTGCGTATTCTTTCCGGAAGATGTTGGTGAATCCGCGCTTGGGCAAGCGGCGGTGCAGAGGCATCTGGCCGCCTTCGAATCCACGCATGCGGGAATATCCGGAGATGGATTTTGCGCCCTTGGCGCCGCGGCCGGAGTATTTTCCACGGCCCGAACCCATGCCTTGGCCGATGCGCTGGTTCTTGTGCTTCTGACCCTTGGGCGGCTTGAGTTGACTGAGGTTCATGTTTCTTCCTTAAGTTTAGGCCTTCGGTTTCAGACCGCTATTCCACGATCTCCAGCAGGTGCGGAACCTTCTTCACCATTCCGCGGAACGCCGGCGTATCGGGGCGTTCCACGACGCGATTGATTTTCTTGAGCCCGAGGGCCCGAACAATAACCTTGTGCTTCTCCGGCGTGCAGATGGGGCTGCGTACCAGCTTGATCTTGATTTTCCCCGGCATAAGATTATCCCACCTTTCCTTCTTCGAGGCCGCGCAGCTCGGCCATGGCTTTTTTGTCGCGCAACTGTTCCAGGGCGTCAATGGTAGCTTTCACCACATTGTGCGGGTTGTGCGAGCCGATGGACTTGGTCAGCACGTTGGGAATTCCCACAGCCGTAATGACGGCGCGGACGGGCCCGCCCGCGATGACGCCGGTTCCCTCCGGCGCAGGCTTGAGCAGGACTTTCCCGCTGCCGAACGTGCCCAGCACCGGGTGCTGAATGGTGGTGGCGAGAACGTTCACCTTGCGGAGGTTTTTCTTGGCCGATTCGATTCCTTTTTTGATTGCGGCGGGAACTTCCTTGGCCTTGCCGGTTCCGAATCCGACGATCCGTGCACCGGGATCGCCCACGACGACCAGGGCCGAGAAACTGAGGTTCTTGCCGCCCTTGACGACCTTAGTCACGCGATTGATGGAGACGACCTGTTCCTTGAGGTTCAGTCCCCCGGCTTCGATGCGCTTTGCTGCGGTTGTTGACATTCGCGATAAATCCTCTCGGCCTAGAACTGAAGCCCGCCTGCGCGAGCTGCATCGGCCAAGGCTTTCACCCGGCCGTGATAGAGATACCCGCCGCGGTCGAACACCACGGATTTGACGCCCTTCTCCTTGGCGCGCTCGGCCAGCAATTTTCCGACGGCTTTTGCGCCCGCGATATTACCGCCGTTCTTGACGCCGTTTTTCTCATTGGACGAAGCCGCGGCAAGCGTGTGGCCGACACTGTCATCGATGACCTGAGCGTAAATGTGTTTGACGCTGCGGAACACGGCCAGCCGCGGACGTTCCGGGCTGCCGGCCACCTTGCGGCGGATACGCTTGTGTACGCGCTTGCGAATGATGGCTTTCGATTCGTGGGCCATGTTACTTAGCTCCCGTGGCTCCGGTTTTGCCGGCCTTCTTGCGCAGAGTTTCGTTCGCGTAACGGATTCCCTTGTTCTTGTAAGGATCCGGGGGGCGCAGCGCGCGCATGTTGGCCGCCACCTGGCCCAGCAGTTGGCGATCGCCGCCCGTGAGAATCAGCGGCGTGAGATTGCCCGCGGGTTTTTCGACTTTCATATCGATGCCGTCGGGCAAATAAAACTCGATTGGGTGCGAGTAGCCCAAATTGAAGGTGGCGATGCGGCCCTTGACCTCGCACTTGTAGCCGACGCCGAAGATCTGCAACTCGCGCGTAAAGCCGCCGGACACGCCCGTCACGGCGTTTGAGGCCAGGGCGCGGGTGAGCCCGTGCAAGGCAGCATGCTGGTCGCTTTCGCGCACTACTTCCAGATTGCCGTCCGCCTGCCGGAGGGAGATCCCCGGGGGAATCGGAACCGTCTGCTTTCCCTTGGGCCCTTCCACCGTCAGCTCGTTGCCGATGGTGAGTTTCACCCCCTTGGGAACCGGTATTGGTTTTTTTCCAACTCGTGACATATCAAACTCCGCAACCGAGGCGGGCAAGCCCGCCTCCTACCAAACGTGGCACAGCACCTCGCCGCCGACGCCTTCCTTACGGGCGGCGGACCCGGTCATCACGCCTCGCGGCGTGGTCAAAATATTGATTCCCAGCCCGCCCAGCACGCGGGGCACGCTCTTCGATCCGACATAGACCCGGCAGCCGGGACGCGACACGCGTTCGATCCTGGAAATGACGGGTATGTTGCCAGGCGTGTACTTGAGATAGATCCGGATGGACTTCTTGGACCCGTCTTCGGTGAGCTTGTAGTTGGCGATGTAGCCTTCGTCCTTGAGGATTTTGGCGATATCGCTCTTCAGCCGCGACGCCGGCACGTCCACCTTGGGGTGACGCGCGGCTAATCCGTTGCGAATGCGCGTCAGCATGTCGGCGATCGGATCGGTTGTGGTCATTCCTTCACACTCCTTCGCATCACTTCTCGAGCCGCTACCAGGACGCCTTGATCACGCCGGGAATTTCTCCGGCGAGCGCCAACTGGCGGAAACAGATGCGGCACAGCTTGAACTTGCGCAGGAATCCGCGCGGCCGCCCGCACCGGAAGCAACGGTTGCGATGGCGGCAGCTCAGCTTGGGTTTCTGCGCGGCTTTAGCCCGGCTCAGCATTTCATCTCTTGCAATTTTGGCGGTAGTGGCCATAGTTCCTTTACGTAACCGCGCACAACGGAACGCGGCAAAACCGGCCGCGGCCTGCGCGCTCTCCTCTCCTCACTGCGTGCGGAACGGCATCCCCAAATGCTTCAGCAACGCCAAACCTTCCGCGTCGGTTCGGGCGCTGGTTGTGATGCAAATATTCATTCCCTTCACTTTTTCTACTTTGTTGTAGTCGATCTCCGGGAAGATAAGCTGGTCGTGGATGCCGAGCGTGTAATTGCCCCGGCCGTCGAAGGACTTGGCGGAAACACCGCGAAAGTCGCGCACGCGCGGCAGCGATATGTTCACCAGCCGGTCGAAGAATTCGTACATGCGGTCGCCTCGCAACGTAACCATGCAGCCGATCGAGTTTCCTTCGCGCAGCTTGAAGGCGGCGATGGATTTCCGCGCTTTCGTGATCACCGGCTTCTGGCCGGCGATCTGGCTCAGCTCGTTGACGGCGCCGTCGAGCAGCTTGGCGTTCTGCGTGGCCTCGCCCAACCCGATATTCAAGGAAATTTTCTGGAGCTTCGGCACGGCCATGGGGTTGGTGTAGCCAAACTCCTTGGTCAGCGCCGGAACCACTTTCTTCTGGTAATGTTCTTTCAGCCTGGCAGCCATGGGTTATGCCTTCTTATCCAGAATTTCGCCGCCCTTCCGCGCGTAGCGGATGCGCCGCGCGGATGCGCCCGTGCCTTCGATGCGGTATCCGACGCGCGTGGTCTGGCCGCCGGAAGTAAGCAGCATCACATTTGAAATCGCGATCGGGCTCTCCCGTTCCGCAATGCCTCCCTTGATCTGGCGTTGCGGATTGGGGCGCGTGTGCCGCTTCACCATTCCCACGCCTTCGATCAGAACCTTGCCCTGCGCGCGGTCCACCTGAAGGACGCGGCCGGTCTTGCCCTTGTCCTTGCCGGCGATGACCTTGACCGTATCTTCGCGCCGGATTTTGATTTTCACCGGCGGCATGGGCTTATTCTGATGCCGCTGTGCAATCTTGCGGGCCATACTCAAATCACCTCCGGGGCGAGCGAAACGATTTTCATGAAGCGTTTGTCGCGCAACTCGCGGGCGACCGGCCCGAACACGCGGGTGCCCACGGGTTCGCCGAGCTCGTTAATCAGCACCGCGGCGTTGGAATCGAACCGGATATAGGTTCCGTCCTTGCGCCGCGTTTCCTTCCGCATCCGGACGATCACGCAGCGGACGACTTTGCCCTTCTTGACCTGTGAATCGGGCGCTGCTTCCTTCACGCTGGCTGTGATCACGTCGCCCAACCCGGCGCGCAGTCCGAGGTCGCCGCCGCGCGGCAGAATGCAGGCTAGCCTGCGCGCGCCGCTGTTATCGGCTACCTCCAGTATGGTCCGCATCCCGATCATGGTCTAATCTCCTGGCTCCTACCTAGTTACCGTTTCTTTTTCGAAACCCGTTTTTCAGGGCCGGTTTCAATCCCGATCGCGCTCAGGTCGGTGGTGACTTGCACCGCCTTGCGCACCACTTCCTTCAATTGCCATCGCTTCAGCTTGCTCAGCGGGCGGCATTCGACGATCCGAACCACGTCGCCGACCTTGGCTTGGCCCTGTTCGTCGTGGGCGTAGAACTTGCGCCGCTTGCTGATGATCCGCTTGTACAACGGATGCGGCACGCGCCGGATGACTTCGACCACGATAGTCTTGGCCATCTTGGCCGATACCACCGAGCCAACCTTTTCGTTCTTATTGCTGTGCGTGGTTTCCGCCATCGGCTGTTACTCGCCTTTCTTCCTTTGTTGCGCTGCCTTCGGCGCCGCTTTCTTACGGACCGACACCTTGGTTACCAAAGGCGCGGGCGTGGCCGCAGGGGAGGGGGCCGATCCCTTTTCCTTCAAAACCGTAAGAATGCGCGCGCGCTCCTTGCGCAGCGAACGAAGCTTTTTGAGCCCGTCGGTTTGTCCCATGGACATCTGGAACCGCAGCCGGAACATCTGCTCGGCGCCCTCGCGCAACTGCTTATCGAGCTCGGCCGGATCCAGCGCCCGAAATTTCTCGGCGTTTTCCTTCATGTGCTCCTCGCTAACGCTCCTACTCCAGGCCCTCGCGCATCACCAGTTTTGTCGGCAGCCCAATTTTGGCGGCGGCCAGGCGCATCGCTTCTTTCGCCACGGAGCTGTCCACGCCTTCCATCTCAAACAGAATCTTGCCCGGCCTGATGACGGCGACCCACTGTTCGGGCGCGCCCTTGCCCTTGCCCATACGAGTTTCCGCAGGTTTTTTGGTGATGGGCTTGTCCGGGAACAGCCGGATCCACACCTTGCCGCCGCGCTTGATGGAACGGGTCATGGCGACGCGCGCGGCTTCGATCTGGCGGTCGGTGATCCAGCCGCATTCCATGGCTTTCAATCCGTAATCGCCGAACGCCAGCGACGAACCGCGCCAGGCCTTGCCGGCCATGCGCCCGCGCTGCTGTTTGCGATACTTCACCTTCTTCGGCATCAACATGCGTTTCGGCTCCTGCTAACTCTTCTCGCCTTCCGGCGGCGCTGCCGGAGCAGCGGACTCGCCGCCCTCGGGCTTTCCTTCCTGTTTCCATCCCGGCTGCACGGGCGCAGCCATCGGCGGCAGCATCGAGGACCGCGGAATTTCGCCCGGCGTTTGCTGAACGACTCCGGATTCCGGAGCCGCAGCTTGCGGACGCCGTTCGCGCCGCTCGCGCGGGGGCATGCGCCGGGGCTCGGGCTCGTTGCGCAACCCGCGCCCTTGTGCACCCGGCAGGATCTCGCCCTTGTACACCCAGCACTTGATCCCGATCACGCCGTAGGTCGTGTAGGCCTGGCTGAAACCAAAATCGATATCGGCGCGCAGGGTGTGCAGCGGAAGCTGCCCTTGCAGATACCATTCGGTGCGCGCGATCTCGGCGCCGTTCAGGCGGCCGGAGACGCGGACCTTGATTCCTTTGCACCCGAAGCGCAGCGCGGAGTCCACTGCTTTCCGCATGGCCCTGCGGAACGCCACGCGTTTTTCGAGCTGCAACGCGATCGATTCGGAGACCAGTTGTGCGTCCAGCTCCGGCTTGTGAACTTCCTGGATATCGATGAAGACTTCACGCTTGGTCTTCCGGGCCAGGTCCTGCTTGAGCTTTTCGATCTCAGCGCCCTTGCGGCCGATGATGATTCCGGGGCGGGAGGTGTGAATGGTAATGCGCAGCTTGTTGCCGGGCCGGTCGACTTCAATCGAACTGACGCCGGCGGCCTTCAGCCGGTCGCGCAGCGAGTTCTTCAGCTCGAGATCCTCGCGCAGGAGCTTGGCGTAATCCTGCTTGGCGAACCATCGGGAGCGCCAGGTTTTCGTGAATCCCAGCCGGAATCCGTACGGATGAACTTTCTGCCCCATGTGTTTTTCCTATTCCTTCGCTTCTACGGGCTGCCGGTCCCCGACCTTCACCACGATGTGCGCCATCCGGCGCTGATAGCGGTACGCGCGCCCCATCGGAGCCGCGCGGATGCGCTTCATGCGCGGGCCTTCATTCACATACGCCTCGGTCACGATCAGTGCGTCCACATCCACATCGTCATTGCGGTTTTCGGCGTTGGCGATCGCCGACCGGAGAACTTTTTCGATGGAAGGCGCGATCCGCTTATTCACGGTGCGTAGAATATGGATCGCCTCGCCGGCCTTCTGGCCGCGGATCAAGTCGATCACCAGGCGCGCCTTCTGCGGCGAGGTTCGGATGTATCGGGCTTCGGCTTTGGCTTGCATCGTTTCCTTTCTTAACCGCGCACAACGCCACGCGCAGGCTGTACGCTCATCTCCTTTACGCCGGCTTGGCCGTCTTCTCCGCGGCCGGAGCCGCTCCGGCCGGCGCGCCCGGTCCGGCGGCCGCGGCCTTCGCGCCGTGACCCTTAAACTGACGCGTTGGCGAGAACTCGCCCAGCTTGTGTCCCACCATGTTCTCGGTGATGTAGACCGGGATGAATTTCTTTCCGTTGTGAACGGCCAGTGTGTGGCCGATGAATTCCGGCACGATGGTCGAGCGGCGCGACCAGGTCCGCACCACTTTCTTTTCGTTCTTTTCGTTCATGGCATTCACCTTTTCCATCAGGTGGTCATCCACGAACGGGCCTTTATGCAGTGAGCGTCCCATGTTTCGTTAGCGCTTCTTCGCCTTCCGCGTCACGATGAATTTGTTCGTGCGCTTGTTATTCCGTGTCTTGAAGCCGCGCGTGGGCTGGCCCCAAGGCGTCACCGGATGCCGGCCCCCGCTGGTCTTGCCCTCGCCGCCCCCGTGCGGGTGGTCCACTGGATTCATCGAAACGCCGCGGTTATGCGGCATCTTGCCCATCCAGCGCTTGCGCCCGGCTTTACCCAGGCTGACGTTTTCGTGCTCGACGTTGCCCACCTGCCCGATGGTCGCCGCGCATTCGACCAGGACCTTGCGGACTTCGCCCGAGGGCAGTTTGAGCAGAGCGTAGTCGCCTTCCTTGGAAACCAGTTGCGCCTGGGCGCCGGCCGAGCGCGCCATCTGGCCGCCCTTGCCTGGTTTCAGCTCAATATTGTGCACGACGGTTCCAGCCGGAATGTTCTTGAGCGGAAGTGAATTGCCGACCAGAATGTCGGCTTCCGGTCCGGAAAGAACCTTGCGTCCGACTTCGAGGCCGGCCGGAGCCAGGATGTAACGCTTCTCGCCATCGACGTAATGCAGCAGCGCGATGCGTGCGCTGCGGTTGGGATCGTACTCGATGGCCGCGACCACTGCGGCGATGCCCGCCTTGTCGCGCTTGAAATCGATCTGGCGATAGGCGCGCTTGTGGCCGCCTCCGCGAAACCGGGACGAGACGCGTCCGGTGCTGCTGCGGCCGCCGGTGCCGCGCTTGCCGACAACCAGGCTTTTTTCCGGCGTCTGCTTGGTGATGTCCTCGCGCGAGACCACCGTCTGGAAACGGCGGGTCGCGGTAGTCGGCCTGTACGTTTTTACTGGCATGTCCTAAATCTCCGCGTACTCCGGCATTTTCTCGCCGGGCTTCAGTTTCACGTAAGCCTTCTTCCAGTCCGGGCGGTATCCCGAAAATCGCCCGCGCCGCCGCAGTTTTCCGGCAGTGGTGGTGGTTCGCACCTCGGCGACCTTCACTTTGAAAAGCGTCTGGACGGCCTGACGGATCTGCGTCTTGTTGGCTTCCGCCGCGACCTCAAAACACAGCGTGCGCTCGGAGTCTTTTTTCGTGACCCCCTTTTCGGTCACCACGGGCCGCTTGATCACTTCCATCAACGAATTCATTGCAGGCCCTCCGAAAGTTTTTGGGTTGCCGCGGCGCACACAGCAGCCAGCCGAGTCCATCGAGCCGCGATCATTGCAAGCCCTCCGAAAGCTTTCTGGCCGCCGCCTCGCTGAGAAGCACATGCTGATGGCCGAGGAGATCGTAGACATTCACGTCGCGGCTGGCCACCAGCTTCACCCCTTGCAGATTGCGGCTGGAAAGCTGAAGGTTGGGGTTATCGGCGTTGTCGACCAGCAGGACCGTGCGGGCTGCCTCGAGCGCGTTCAGCGTCTGGCGCATCACCTTGGTCTTCGGCTCGGCAACGGAGAATTCGCGCACTACGCGCAACTCGCCATCGCGCAGTTTCGCCGACAACGCACTGCGCAGCGCTCCTAATTGCATCTTGCGCGGCAGCTTGTAGGAATAATCGCGCGGCTGCGGGCCATGCACCGTTCCGCCATGGCGCCACAGCGGGCTGCGGATGGACCCCATGCGCGCGCGGCCGGTTCCCTTCTGCCGCCACAGCTTCTTTCCCGAACCCGCGACTTCGTGCCGCGTCTTGGTCTTGGCCGTTCCCCGGCGAACGCCCGCCAGATGATGCCGCACGGCTTCGTACAGCAGTGCTTCATTCACCGGCGCGGCGAAAACCGCATCGGCCAGGTCGACCGTGCCGACTTTGGTATTGCTCAAATCGATGACGTCTACGCTAGGCATGGCTATTTCTTCGCCCTTCGGACGATGACGTATCCGCCATTCGGACCCGGAACGGCGCCTTTCACCAAAATCACGTTATCCTCGGCATCGACCTCGATGATTTCCAGATTCCGCACGGTGACATTGGCCGTGCCCATCCGCCCCGACATGCGCATTCCGGGAAACACGCGGGACGGAAAGCTGGATGCGCCGATCGAACCGGGCGCGCGGTGGAACATCGAACCGTGCGTGTCGTCGCCGCCGCGGAAGTGATGGCGCTTCACCAAGCCTGCGTAGCCGCGGCCTTTGCTGGTCCCGATGACGTCCACTTTTTCCTTGGGCTTGAATTCGTCCGCCAGAACGCGATCGCCCGGCTTCAGGTCGCCGTTCGATCCCTCGCCTAGGCGGAACTCGCGCAGGAACCGCACCCCTTCCGCGGAGGATTTCTTCAAATGCCCGGCCGTCGCCTTATTGATCCGTGATTTCTTGACGTATTCCATCAGGCCCAACTGCACGGCATCATATCCGTCGATGGCGGGCGTCTTGCGCTGCACCACCACACAGGGTCCCGCTTTGAGCACCGTCACCGGCACCACCTGGCCATCCGGCCGGAACACCTGCGTCATCCCGATTTTCTTGCCTAAGATTCCTGGGCTCATTTCCGACTCCGGGCGGGACATGCCCCGCCCCTACCTATTTGCCGCGTCCAAATGCCTTGATCTCCACGTCCACGCCCGCCGGCAGATCCAGCTTCATCAGCGCATCCACCGTATCCTGCGTCGGCTCGAGAATATCGAGCAGGCGCTTGTGCGTCCGGATTTCAAACTGCTCCCGGCTCTTCTTGTCCACGTGCGGCGACCGCAGCACTGTGTACAGATTCCGCACCGTCGGCAGCGGAATGGGACCCGCCACCGTTGCCCCGGTGCGCTTGGCCGTATCGACGATTTCGGTCGTCGACTGGTCCAGGACCCGGTGATCGTACGCCTTGAGGCGAATGCGAATGCGTTCCTTCAAACTAGCCATTTTTTCTCCACAGCCTCTGCGCCAGAGGCGCCATGGCCGCCGCGCAAGCGGCTATTCCAAAATCTCCGATACGGTTCCGGCGCCCACCGTGCGGCCGCCCTCGCGAATTGCGAAGCGCAGCCCCTTGTCCATGGCCACCGGAGTAATCAGCTCCACTTCCAACTGCACGTTGTCGCCCGGCATCACCATCTCTATCCCGGCCGGCAACTGCGCCACTCCCGTCACGTCCGTCGTCCGGAAGTAGAACTGCGGGCGATACCCCTTGAAGAACGGCGTGTGCCGTCCGCCTTCGTCCTTCGACAATACGTAAACTTCGCCCTTGAACTTCTTGTGCGGCGTGATCGAACCCGGCTTGGCGATCACCTGCCCGCGCTCCACGTCGTCTTTTTCAATCCCGCGCAGCAGCAGCCCGACGTTATCCCCCGCCTCGCCCTGATCCAAGAGCTTCTTGAACATCTCCACGCCGGTCACCACCGTCTTGCGCGTGTCGCGGAAGCCCACGATCTCCATTTCCTCCCCCACCTTCACGATCCCGCGCTCGATGCGGCCCGTCACCACCGTCCCCCGCCCCTGGATCGAGAAAATGTCTTCGATCGGCATCAAAAACGGCTTGTCCTTTTCCCGCTGCGGCTGCGGAATGTAGTTGTCGACGGCTTCCATCAACTGCTCCACCGTCTTCTCCCACTTCTCTTCCTTGTTCAGCGCTCCCAGCGCCGAAACCCGCACCACCGGCAGCTCGTCGCCCGGAAATCCGTAACTCTTCAGCAGCTCCCGCACTTCCAGCTCCACCAGCTCCAGCAGCTCCGGATCGTCCACCATGTCCACTTTGTTCAGCGCCACCACAATGTAGGGCACGCCCACCTGCCGCGCCAGCAGAATGTGCTCGCGCGTCTGCGGCATCGGGCCGTCCGTGGCCGCCACCACCAGGATCGCCCCGTCCATCTGCGCCGCGCCCGTGATCATGTTCTTGATGTAGTCGGCGTGACCCGGACAATCCACGTGCGCGTAGTGCCGCTTGGCCGTTTCATATTCCACGTGCGCCACCGCGATCGTAATACCGCGCGCCTTCTCTTCCGGCGCGTTGTCGATCGAATCGAAGCTCCGGAACTTCACCTTGGGATTATGCTTGGCCAGCGTCTGCGTGATGGCCGCCGTCAGCGTCGTCTTGCCGTGATCGATGTGCCCGATGGTGCCTACGTTGCAGTGCGGCTTGCTGCGATCGAATTTTTCTTTCGCCATGTTCTCTCC
>Ga0070741_10000538_pt1 | contig 133641 bp, 115 predicted proteins | sample Coa_R1_4_FD_66440 | JGI IMG/M metagenome (GOLD analysis project Ga0070741, IMG submission 66440) | Surface soil microbial communities from Centralia Pennsylvania, which are recovering from an underground coalmine fire - Coalmine... | ecosystem: Environmental > Terrestrial > Soil >... | reverse complement strand
TTTTGGTGCGTTTTGAACCCCTGATTTTTCCACAATTTCCTACGAAATAGAACGTCCAACGGAACGACCGGCTATTGCGGTTCGTAGGACGGGTGTGCTGCCTCGGGGTTTGACTTCGACTCGGCGGGGCGTGTTAGGGTGCATTGACGTTGGTTGACGGAGGGCGGCTTGGCTGCGCTCCACTGGAGTAAGGCAACAGAATGGCAAAGAATCTTGTGATCGTAGAGTCGCCTGCGAAGGCGAAGACGATCGGGAAGTATCTCGGCAATGACTATGTGGTGGAGGCCTCGATTGGCCACATCATGGATTTGCCGAAGAACGATATTGGTGTGGAGCTGGAGCGGCGGACGTTTGAGCCGACGCTGATTGTGTCGCCGGGAAAGGAGAAGGTTGTGGACCGGCTGAAGAAGCTGGCAGCGAAGAGTGATTCTGTGTTCCTGGCGCCTGACCCTGACCGCGAAGGCGAGGCGATTGCCGCGCATTTAAGGATGCAGCTTCTGCCTGCGGTGAAGGACAAGAAGAAGATTCAGCGCGTGACCTTCAACGAGATTACGAAGAAGGCCGTGCAGCAGGCATTTCAGCATACGCGTGATGTGGATGAGAATCTCGTGGATGCGCAGCAGACCCGTAGAGTTTTAGATCGGCTGGTGGGGTATCAGATCTCTCCGCTGCTGTGGGACAAGGTGAAGCGCGGACTGAGCGCGGGACGCGTGCAGACCGTGGCTCTGCGGCTGATCGTGGAGCGCGAGCGGGCGATCAAGGATTTCCCGCAGACGGAGTACTGGAATATTGATGCGGTGCTTTCGCCAACTGGCGTGAAGGATGGCGAGTTTGTTGCTCGCATGGTGGGCGTGCAGGGGCAGCCGGTGCGCGTGGAAGATCGCGCAGAGGAAGGCAAATATATTGCGGGCGCGCTGCCGGATAAGGGTGCGGTCGATGAGGTGATGGCGCAGCTGGAGCGCGCGACGTGGAAGGTGCGCTCGGTGGAGAAGAAGGAGACGAGGCGTAAGCCGCGACCTCCGTTTACGACCAGCCAGTTGCAGCAGCAGGCGGCGGGACGGCTGGGGTTTGGTGTGCGGCGGACGATGGGTGTGGCGCAGCGGCTGTATGAGGGCGTTGACCTGGGTTCTGAGGGCACGGTGGGTTTGATTACGTACATGCGTACTGACTCGACGCGCATGAGCCCGGATGCGATTGAGGCGATTCGCGAGCATGTGCGCAAGCAACTCGGCAATGAGTATGTGCCGGAGAAGCCGAATGTGTACTCGTCGAAGAAGGACGCGCAGGATGCGCACGAGGCGATTCGGCCGACGAATATTGCGTGGACGCCGGAGTTTGTCCGGCGCTATGTGAGCGATGAACAGTTCCGGTTGTACTCGCTGATCTGGGAACGCGCGGTGACGAGCCAGATGACGCCGGCGGTCTTCGACCAGACGACAGTGGATATTGAGGCGAAGGCGGATCTCAGTTATGACTTCCGCACGACGGGAAGTGTGCTGAAGTTTGCGGGCTTCCTGTGGTACGAGGAGAAGGCCAAGAAGGCCAAGGCGGCGCGTGACGCGAAGGCTGCGGCCGATGCCGCAAGGCAGGAGCAGAAGGCGCAGGATTCGCGTGCGGATGGTGACGGCGATGGTGACGGTGCGAAAGAGGATGACGCTGATCGCCGCTTGCCGGAGTTGAACGATGGCCAAGCGCTGACGAAGGTGAAGCTGGATTCGCAGCAGAAGTTTACGCAACCACCGCCGCGGTTCAACGAGGCGAGCCTGGTGAAAACGCTGGAGGAGAACGGCATTGGAAGGCCGTCGACGTATGCGTCGATCATCAATACGATCCAGGAGCGCGACTACGTCAAGAAGATCAAGGCGCGGCTGGTGCCGACCGAGATCGGCATGGTGGTGACGGACCTGCTGGTGAAGAACTTTCCGTACATCTTCAAGGTGGAGTACACGGCAGGGCTGGAGAACGAGCTGGACGCGGTGGAGGAGGGAACGGAGAAGTGGACGGACCTGCTGAACGGCTTTTATGACCATCTTGAGGGCGAGCTGAAGGTTGCCAGCGAGGAGATGGCCGATGTGAAGGCGATGGAGGAGGAGACGGGCGAGATCTGCGAGAAGTGCGGGGCGCCGCTGTATCTGAAGTGGGGCAAGTTCGGGAGCTTTTACTCCTGCGCGAACTACACGAATGAGAAGCCGATGAGCGTAAGCGCGGCCGCGTGGAAGAAGAGCGAACGCGAGGTAGTGAAGAAGATCAACGAGAAGTTCCACCACGCGACGCTGAAGGTGAAGGGCACCGATCCTGATGGCGCGGAGCGGGCTGTTGAAGTCAGTGATTCGAAGGATCGAAAAGAGCTGACGGCGGCGCTGCGGCTGGCGATGAAGGACTGGAAGAAGGTCTCGGTTGAGCCGGTGAGCTGCGATTATACGAAGGAGAATATTGCGGCGAAGCCGGATTTGAATGCGCCGGGAGCGGATGCGGCGGACGAGCAGGAAGAGGAGTTCTGCGACAACTGCGGACGCCAGATGGTGCTGCGGAATGGGCCGTGGGGACCGTTTATGGCGTGCCCGGGGTACAACGAGGACCCGCCGTGCAAGACGATCCGGAAGCTGAACCAGAAGGTGCAGCAGAAACCGCCGGTGCAGTTGGAGGAGCCTTGCCCGAAGTGCGGCAAGCCGCTGCTGCAGCGCGAGGGGCCGTATGGCGAGTTCATCGCCTGCTCCGGCTACCCGAAGTGCAAGTACGTGAAGCAGGAGATTTTAGACGTGCCATGCCCGAAGTGCGGAGGCGACGTTGCCGTGCGGAAGAACCGGCGCGGCGATGTGTTCTACGGATGCACGCGGTACCCGAAGTGCGACTTTACGAGCAATCAGAAGCTGGTGGCGCAGGCGTGCCCGAAGTGCAAGTCGCCGTACCTGGTGGAGGTTTCGGACAAGGAAGGCACGTGGCTGGTGTGTCCGAATAACCAGGAGCGGATGCCGAAGCGCCGGACGAAGAAGGGACCGGAGCAGTCTGCCAACGCGGTGGTTTGCGGGTATGAGAAGAAGATTGGGCCGCCGAAGCCGAAGGACGAACCTAAGGAGCTGAAGCGGCCGGATCCGGAGAAGACGCGGCCGGTGGTGGAGGCGGTCGCGTAAATCAGGATTGTTGATGCGCTCATAAGTTTCGTGGATTCTATGGTGTTCTGTAGGAACACGAAGGTGCACTTTCCATTTCCGGTACAAACGTGATAAACTGCTGTTTAACCAGCGGCATAGGCTGCGGCTACAGGCTCTCTAGACGGGTGTGGAAGAGCCGGGCTGCTTCTATCTGACTGAAAAGACAGGAAGGCGGATATGGCAAAGGCGATTTGGAACGGACAAACCCTGGCGGAGAGCGACAAGGTTGAGACCGTCGAGGGGAACATTTACTTCCCAGAAGAGAGCGTGAACCGGGCGTTTCTGCGTCCGAGCTCTACCAGCTCGACGTGCCCGTCCAAGGGACGCGCGCGGTACTATACGGTGCTTGTCGACGGCCAGGAGAACCTGGATGCGGCGTGGTACTACCCTGACCCGAAGCCGGCGGCGAAGTCGGTGAAGCACCATGTGGCGTTCTGGCGCGGCGTCGAGATTGTTACGACGACGACCTAAGTGCTGAGCTCAATTCTCACAAAAAGCCCCTGCCAGCGCGCAGGGGCTTTTTGGTTTTCAGCCTTTTATTTTCAGGAGTTTAGGGAGAGGACGATCTTGCCGAAGTGGCTGCCGTTCTGCATGTATTCGAAGGCGCCGCGGGCTTCTGAGAGCGGAAAGACGCGGTCGATAACGGGCTTGAGATGGTTGGCGGAGATGGCGGCGTTCATGCGGTGGAACATGGCACGGCTGCCGACGTAGATGCCGTTGATGTGCACGGATTTGGTGAGGATGGAGCGGACGTCGAGACCTGGGGCTTCGCGGCCCGGGCCGGCGCTGGGGGCGGTGCCAGAGAGCACGCCGATGACGTGAACGTGGCCGGCGGGGCGGACGACGCTGAGGGACTTGGCGATGGTGCCCTGGCCGCCGACCTCGACGACGTGATCGACACCGACGTTTGCGCTGAGGGCTTTCGCCGTAAATTCCTGGGCGGCCTTGTCCCAGTCGGGGGTGGATTTGTAGTTGATCGTGTGATGGGCGCCGAGGCGGCGGCCGCGATCGAGCTTTTCGTCGGAGGAGCTGGTGAGGATGACGGTCGCGGCGTGCATGCGGGCGATCTGGAGAGCGAAGAGGGAGACCCCGCCGGTGCCCTGGACGAGGACGGTCTGGCCGGCGCGGAGGCGGCCCTGTTCCACGAGGGCGTTCCAGGCGGTGAGGGCAGCGCAGGGGAGGGTGGCTGCCTCTTCGAAGCTGAGGTGGGCGGGGGAGTGAATGAGGCCGGTTTCGGGAAGGATGCGTTCGGTGGCGAAGACGCCGTCGATGGCGCCGCCAAGGGCGGATTTGCCCGTGAGCGGCTGGATTTCGCCGTCGAGCCAATCCTGGAAGAAGAGGCTGCAGACGCGGTCGCCGGGCTTGAAGAGGGTGACCGCCGGGCCGATGGCGAGGACCTCGCCGGCGGCGTCGGAGCCGAGGATGCGCGGGAGGTGCATCTTGGGGTTGTATTGGCCGAGGGCAACCATGAGGTCGCGGTAGTTGAGTGCGGCGGCGTGGAAGCGCACGTGGACGTCGGCGGGGCCCAGCGCAGGGAGTGGCGTGGGTTCGAGCGCGAGGTTGTCGAGGCCGAAGGCGTGGAGGCGGAGGGCTCTGGACATGGGTGGTTGGATGAGGATAAGGCGAGAGTGGGTGCGAAGCAGTTGGCTCGATTCCGAGAACGCGACTTCGCCCTAATGCCCGTAGCTGATGATCCGGCTTATGGCCCAATGTCCGTGATCGTTCCTCCAGACGTGGATCAGGTTGGGGGAGGCAGCGAGTTTCCCTTTCTTACCGTGATCGATGATGAAGAAGTTCTGGCGAGCGATCTCGAGCGCACCGTAGTCTTTGAGCACATACACGACCAGGGTTCCCGGAACGATTTCGCGACGCAGCTTCGATACGTTGGCTGGCCCGCAGCGCTCTCGGAATGAGGGCTCCAGCTGGTCTCTTGAGTATGTTGTGAAATCGTTGTCCTGGTAGAACTCCACTCCCGGTTCCAGGAGAGTGCGCATCTTTGCTGTATCGCAAGCATTGAATGCGTCGAAGAGTTCCTGATCAAGAGCTGCAACCGTCTTGTAGAGTTCGCTCGAGGGGGCAGCTGGTTCGGTTGCCGAAGCGCATAGCGGGAATAGAGCAAGCACGCAGAAAGCGATGATTCGCCGTACGGAAAGCATCTTCATTACATTAACGTACGCCCGATGTTGGGCTTCGGTTCCCGTGTCCGCCTAAATGCGCTTAATGACTGATTGCCAACTCGCATGCTGGAACCAGCGGAATCGAATGCGCGCGTGAACCGAAGCAAGCGAAGGAGACGAGCTCAGCGGCGTGCCATGGCTCGCAGGATACGCTACGCACTATGGGCGGCGACGAAGAGGTAGTCCATGGGCCAGGTGGGTTTGAAGCCGTTCTGGCGGACTAGGGTGGCGAGTTGCGCGTAGTGGCGGATGCTGTGCAGCGTGAGGTGGAGGAGGATGGTCTCGCGTGAGGCGCGAAGGCGACCGAGGGTGAGGGTGTCGAAGGTGAGCTCGGCGGACCAGTCATAGTTGGGCTGGCCGAGCAGGCTGCGGATGAGATCGAAGGCGAGCGTGTGCGCGGTGAGGAGGGAATCGATGGAGTTCTTGGGAACTTCTTCGTAAGAAGATTCGGGAAGGCCCGCGAGGCGCTGAGCATAGCGGAGCTCGACGGCGACGATGTGTTGCAGCGTGTCAGCGACGGTTTTGCTGTTGCGGATGTCGCACGGAAGCGCGAGGAGGATGGGGTTGGCGTGGATGAAGTCGCGCCAGTGCCGCGCGGTGGTGTCGTTCCAGGTGAGGAGATTTTCGACGGAAACGGTGAGAGACATGCGGCGCTCCGGACGAGGTCGATTGTGCTTGGAAAGAATAACCCCACCCATCAGGTGATGAGTGGGGCACTCGTGTGAAGGTGTTGAAGATCAGGCTTTGACGACGGCGCCGTTCTCGACTTTGACGGGGTCGAGGAAGGGCATGGATTTGCGGAGCTCGGCGCCAACCTTTTCGATGGGATGGTTGCGTTCCTGTTCGCGGAACTTCTCGAACTGCTTGCGTCCGGTGTTCTGGTCTTCGATGAAGCGCTTGGCGAAGCTGCCGTCGCGGATATCGGAGAGCAGACCGCGCATGGCGTCCTTGACTGCGGGTGTGACGATGCGCGGGCCAGCGATGTAGTCGCCCCACTCGGCGGTGTCGGAGATGGAGTAGCGCATGTATTCGAGGCCGCCGCGATAGAGGAGATCGACGATGAGCTTGAGCTCATGGAGGACCTCGAAGTAGGCGAGCTCGGGCTGGTAGCCGGCTTCAGTGAGGACCTCGAAGCCTGCCTTGACGAGCGCGGCAGTGCCTCCGCAGAGGACGGCCTGCTCGCCGAAGAGGTCGGTCTCGGTCTCTTCTGTGAAGGTGGTCTCAAGCACGCCGCCGCGTGTGCCGCCGATGCCTTTCGCGTAGGAGAGCGCGTTGGCGAGGGCTTTGCCGGAGGCGTCCTGCTCGACGGCAACGAGTGCGGGAACGCCGCCGCCTTCGGTGAAGACCTCGCGCACGCGATGGCCGGGGCCCTTGGGAGCGACGAGTGAGACGTCGATGTCTTTGGGCGGTGTGATGGTGCGGAAGCGGATGTTGAAGCCGTGCGCGAACATCAGTGTCTTGGGCTGACCGTCGGAGCCTTTTGTCTGCAGGCCGGCTTCGATCTCCTTGTAGACCTTTGCGGCGGTCTGGTCGGGGACGAGGAGCATGACGACGTCAGCCCACTTGGCAGCTTCTGCTGGGCTGGTGACTTCAAGGCCGGCGAGCTCGGCTTTTTTGGCGTTGGCGGAGCCGGGGCGCAGGCCGACTTTGACGTGCACGCCGGAGTCCTTGAGGTTGAGCGCGTGCGCGTGGCCCTGCGAGCCGTAGCCGATGATGGCGACCTTCTTGCCTTGGATGAGGGAGAGGTCTGCGTCTTGATCGTGGTAGGTCTTTGCCATGATGTTGCTTCCTTTTCTATGGGAGTACTTGATGAAAAACTTAGCGCGAGCGATTTAGGTCTGGTGATACAGACGGTAGTGCTCGTCGGTGATAGCGGTGAAGGGCGCAAATTCTACCTGGCCGGTATCTGTGGTGACGATGTGTTGATTCGTGACGGGGGCGGTTCGATTCGCATTGAGAAGTTGCTGACGCGTGAGTATATCCGGCGCGGGCTGGAGAGCGAAGAGCGCAACTGGACCTCGCATCAGTGCGACGAGATTCGGATGCGCCGCGTCGAGCGGAACGAGGCGCGGCGGCATGTCGACTGTGAGTTCCACGCGGTCGTGGTTGCGCCATTCGCGGTCGAGAGTGAGCCAGCTGCCCGGATGTGGTGTGGCGTTGGGAACGGTGCGGCCGTTGATGCGCACGCGTGTCGCGGGGCCGGCCCATGCGGGAATGCGGAGCTGAAGCGGAAATCGCGTTGCTCGATCGGTGCTGATTGCGAGAGAGACATCGCCATCGCTCTCAGGGTATGAGGTCGCTTGTGTGAGCGTGACGTTTGCGCCGGCTTGCTTCCACGAGACCCGCGATGGGTGATAGAGATTCACGGCGAGGCCGCGCGGAGTGGCGAAGTAGCTGGAGATGCCGTAGTCGGCGACGACCTGCGGGAAGGTGCCGGAGCAGCAGGGCCACTTGTCGTTGTGGAAGAACTTGTGGCCATCGTTGTTGTAGTCGGAGTAGTAGAAGCTGGTGCCGTCCGGCTGAATGGGGCGCGCGCCGAGGATGGTGTTGTAGAGCACACTCTCCATACTGTCGCCGTAGAGCGGGTCGCCGGTGACGCGCAGAAGGTAGCGCGTGATTTTGAAGTGGCCGTAGGAGCCGCAAGGGGTTTCGAAGCTGGCGTGCGTGCGCGTGAGGCTGTCAGCGAGACCGTTGGAGGCTGGGTCCTGGAATGTTTCGTTCGGTCCCCAGCCGCCGGTGGCGAAGCTCTGCTGCTGCACGAAGCTGAAGCCGTTGCGCGCGGCATCGAAGTGCATCTGGCTGCCGTCGACGAGGTAGGCCTGCATTGCGGAGGAGAGCGCGTTCACGTGCGAGTAGGCGTGCTCGCCGATGAGTGCGTTGTGATTCTGCGAGAGCGGCGTGAAGTAGGTTGTGTCCTGCAGGAAGCGCTGCGCGAGCTGGCGATAGCGCGGATTGTTGCTCCGGAGATAGGCGAGGTAGAAATTTTCAGGGAGAGTGTAGGGCTCGTCCCACGTGTAGGCGATGTTGGGGTGCGGGCGCGCGCGCATCTCGGCGCGTGTGAGCGCGTGGTCCGGAAGATAGGGAAGCACGGCGTCGGTTGCGTGGCCGAGGACGTCGAGCGCGATGGGATCCTGCGCGAACTGATGTGCGTCGATGAGGCCGCACATTGTTTTGTCGAAGGTGTAGCAGGGAAGGCAGTAGTTCGCGTAGAACTTGGACGAGACGGTTGGGGCGAAGCCGGTGAGGAGCGCGTGGACCTTCTTTTGTGTGGATTTGTCGCCGGTGGCGGCGTACATACGCGAAAGCGCGGAGACCCATTGGCCGAAGGTGTGGCCGGGGACGTAGCCGGTGAAGTTCTTTGGTGGGTCGAAGTCGGGCGAGGGCGAGTACCATCCGCCCATGTCTTCGCCGGGCGCGGGCATGCCGGTGAGTTGGCGAAAGGGCTTGAGCAGGCGATCGTTGTCGAGCGCGAGGAAGAATGCGTGGTTGTAGTCGAACTGCGTGCGCAGTGGGCTATCGAGGAGCTGGACCTGCGAGTAGTCGAGCTGGCGCATGGGCGCGGCCGGAGTTGAGGCGAGCGCGCGCAGCGTGCGCGGGGATGCTGCTGCGGCTGAGAGTGCGGCGCTCGATTTGAGAAACTCGCGGCGGTTCATAGTGTGCTCAGGCCTCGTCAAATTCGGTGGGGAGCTTTTCGTCATCGGGGAGAGCTGCGGGATCGAGGGCGTCCTGAGGCTCATCGGATTTGCTGCCGAGGGCTTTGAGGACGCGGCCGGTGTGATGGCCGCGGCGCATGGCCATGCGGCCGGTGCGCGAGACCTCGAGGACCTCGTAGCCGGTTTCGCGGAGGACCTGGAGGAGGCCTTCGATCTTGGAGGCGGAGCCGGTCATCTCGAGCATGATGGACTCGGGTGCGAGGTCGACGACGCGCGCGCGGAAGACGTTGGCGAGCTCGAAGATCTGCGAACGCGAGTGGACGCCGTGCGGCGAGTTGGGACCGGCGGCGACCTTGATGAGGCAGAGCTCACGGACGACGGCCTCGGCGCGGTTGACCTCGTCGACGTGGATGGTGGTCTCGAGCTTGTAGAGCGAGGCGCGGATGCGATCGGCGGCGTGCTCGTGGGCTTCGCAGACGATGGTCATGCGCGAGGTGTCGGGGCGCTCGGATTCGCCGACTGTGAGCGAGACGATGTTGATGTTCAACCGGCGGAAGAGCGAGGCGACGCGGGTGAGCGTGCCGGGCTTGTCTTGAACGATGGCGACGAAGGTGTGGAGCATGGTGCCTCAGAGGTTGGAGGTAAGGGGTAGAAGGTAGAGAGGCTAAGGGGCGTCGGGGTTCCAGAGTTCGGTTTGTTTGTCGTCGGCGTGGAGGAGGAGGCCGTCGTCGCGGTTCTTGTTGGAGAAGCTGCCGAGGGTGTAGTCAGCGGCGGCGTGGTAGCTGGGGCCGCAGGGGAGTTTGCCGGTGGTGTACTTTTCGCTCGCGCACTGGGGGCCGCGGTAGATGTGGAACCAGATCATTGGGTCGCGCTTGTCGACGAGCTGCTGCGGGATGTGGAGTGCGGCGAAGGTGTGGTTGTGGGCTGCGTCGTGGAGTTGCCAGAGGATGGCGGCGATCTGGTCGTCGCTGGCGTTGTCAGAGGTGACGAGGGTGATGGAGTTGTCGGTGGTGTGGAAGACGCGGAAGGGTGGTGGCGCGATGGTGGTGCGCGGCGGGTAGGTGGGTTTCGCGACGATTGGTGTCGAAGGGGCGGGAGGTAGTGCGGATTTGCAGCCAAACGGGAGAAAGGAAAGCGATGCGCAGGTCAGGAGTAGAACCGCGAGTTTTCGACGAGCCCTCGCGCGCATGATCAAGATGAAGGGAATCGAAAAAACCAGAATGTCTAAGGCCGCAGCTATGGCCATGAATAGAAACGGAGCATTGCCATGGATCCCTTGCGGGAATACAAGCGCAGCAATTCCAACGCCCGGGAGGAAAAGATAAGCAACAGCATCGCAGTGCGGGATGCATGCAATACCGGCGATTGCAGCGATCGATGCAAGGCCGAGTAGAAACCCTACGGTGTTTGCCCGCGCGATAGTCACGATCACTCGTCCTCCGCGGTTTCGAGGAGGGGGTCTTTTTGTGGGCGGCGGACCATCTCGTGGAGGGCGGCGCCGGGGGTGATCATCGGGTAGACGCCGTCTTCTTTTTCTACGGCGAAGTTGATGAGGAAGGGTTTGCCGCTGGTGCGGGCTTTGGTTGCGGTGGGTGTCACTTCGGCGCGTTTGGTGACGTTGGCGGCCGAGATGCCGTGGGCGGCGGCGAGCATGACGAAGTCGGGCGAGAGGATGGGCGAGGCGGAGTAATTCTTCTCGTAAAAGGTCTCCTGCCACTGGCGGACCATGCCGAGGAAGCCGTTGTTGATGACGGCGATGTTGATGGCGAGTTTTTCCTGGACGATGGTGGAGAGCTCGGCGGCGGTCATCTGGAAGCCGCCGTCGCCCGCAATGACCCAGACATCTTTTTCAGGGCAGGCGAACTTTGCGCCGATGGCGGCGGGTAAAGCAAATCCCATTGTCCCGAGGCCGCCGGAGGTGACGAGCGAGCGTGGGCTTTCGTGCTTGAAGTACTGCGCCTCCCACATCTGGTGCTGGCCGACGTCGGTGACGATGATGGTGTTTTCGAGGCGGCCGGCGGCCTGGGCTTCGCGCCAGATGTCGTGGATGACGTGCGCGGCGTAGAGGTGGCCGTTGTCGGGGAGGTTGATGATATCGCGGACGGCAGCGGAGCCTTTGCTCCTGTTGATCTCCTGCAGCCAGCTTGCGTCGGAGTTCTTCGGCATGAGTGGCAGAAGAAGTTGGAGGACCTCTTTGAGGTCGCCGATGAGCGCGACGTCGGCGCGGACGTTCTTGTTAATCTCGGAGGGGTCGATCTCGATGTGAATCTTCTTCGCGGTGGGTGCGTAGTGCGCGAGGTTGCCGGTGACGCGGTCGTCGAAGCGCATGCCGAAGGCGAGCAGAAGGTCGGACTGCTGGATGGCGTTGTTAACCCACGACTCGCCGTGCATGCCCATCATGCCGAGCGAGAGTGGATGGCCAGCGCGGATGGCGCCGAGGCCGAGCAGCGTGGAGGCTATGGGTATCTGGAGCGCTTCAGCGAAAGCGAGGACTTCTTTTTGTGCGCCGGATTCGATGATGCCGTGACCGGCTAGGATGACTGGTTTTTTGGAGTGCTGGATGAGTTCGATGGCTTCGCGGATTGCCGAGGATTCAGCGCGGAGCATTGGGTGCGGACGGTACGGCGCGGGTTTTGCCGCGTCGAAGTCGAAGAGCGCGGAGGCTTGCTGTGCGTCCTTGGTGATGTCGATGAGCACGGGGCCGGGGCGGCCGGAGGTGGCGATCTGGAAGGCCTGGCGGACGGCGGGTGCGATGTCTTCGGCGCGCGTGACGAGGAAGTTGTGCTTGGTGATCGGCAGGGTGATGCCGGTGATGTCGATCTCCTGGAAGGCGTCGGAGCCGAGGACTTTGCTGGAGACCTGGCCGGTGATGGCGACGATCGGGATGGAGTCGAGCATGGCGGTGGCGAGGCCGGTGACGAGGTTGGTGGCGCCGGGGCCGGAGGTGGCCATGCAAACGCCGGGGCGGCCGGAGGCGCGTGCGTAGCCGTCGGCCATGTGCGCGGCGCCCTGTTCGTGACGCACGAGCACGTGATGGATGGTGGGGAATTTGCGCAGCGCGTCGTAGACCGGAAGGATGGCTCCGCCGGGATAGCCGAAGACGGTGGTGGTGCCTTCGCCGGCGAGCGTGGCCCAGAGGATCTCGGAGCCGGTGAGCGTGGGGTGTTGATTTTTGCTGGCCATGCGGTAGTCTCCTGCTGTGTTAGCTGCGAGCATCAGGTGCGATCTGTTGTAAGCATTCGAGGTGCTTCTGTGCTTCGTCGATGCTGGAGTTCTGGGAGATGGTGATGTAGAGAGTTTGGGCTTCGATCCAGGCAGCGATCGCTTCGCGCTCATTGTTCATCGCGGAGACCCGAAGAGCGTTGGCAAGATCGAGCGTGGGCAGAGGCTGAATGGCGCGATAGAGACGGACGGCCTCTTCGATCTGCGTGCCGGCGACTGCACTTTCTCCGAGTTCGCTGCGGAGCTCGGCTGCATGCGTGAGCGCGTAGGCGAGCGTCGGAGCAATGGATTCCGGCTGGGAGACGTACTCATTGCGGAGCAGCGTGATCGCCTCGGAGAGATAGATCGACGCACCTGCTCGATCGCCTCGGTGCCGGCGGACTTGCGAAGCACCGATGAGCGCTTCCGCGCGGCCTACTGTATCCTGCGCGCGTGCCGCTTCGGCGGCTTCCTTGTAGAGGCGCTCGGCTTCGTCGTCGTGGCCTTCGCTGCGTGCCGCGACGGCGAGGTTGAAGAGGGATTTGAGGGCTTCGATCAATGGGGTCTCGTTGTTGAGGATTGGGTTGTTACAACATCGTTAGGCACCTTGAGCTTCCGTAGACGCGTTTGTCGAAACGGAATGAAGAGCTTGGCGGTTGTAGCGATATGCATGCACGGCGACTGCGAAGAAAAGATTCGGAACTATAAGCCAGCGAAAATCCGACCAGATGGGTTTTGTGTTTCGACAGATCACGAACCACCAGTAGGCAAAGCTTGCAAGCGCCAAAAGGTAAGCCAACGCCACAGCGGCTTTGTAGTGATGCGAGAAGAGGAGGATCGATGAGGTAACGGCCAAAATGAGCTCCGTTACGAATGGAAGGAAATCCTGCACGTGCGAAGCTCCGGCTAGCGGGGCGAACAGGACAACCTGCAAAGTGCTCACAACCACGACGTATACGATCACCGTCGCCAAAGCTTTACTGATGAAGCTTCGAATCTTGCTCGCGGTAGTGAATCCTTCTTTCATCAAAGTCACCTCGGACTCAATTACGTTGTCACAGCGCCTTCGCTGGCGCTGCTTACGGTGTTGGCGTATTTGGCGAAGACGCCGCGTTTGAAGCGGGGCTCGGGGGCTTTGAAGTTTTTTAGGCGTTGCTTCATCTCTTCGTCGGAGATGTTGAGGGTGAGTTTGCGATTGGGGATGTCGAAGGTGATGGTGTCGCCTTCGCGAACGGCGGCGATGGGGCCGCCCATGAAGGCTTCGGGGGCGACGTGGCCGGCCATGAGGCCGCGCGTGGCGCCGGAGAAGCGGCCGTCGGTTAACAGCGCAACGGTTTCGCTGAGCTCGGGGATGCCTTTGATGGCGGCGGTGACGGCGAGCATCTCGCGCATGCCGGGGCCGCCGCGCGGGCCTTCATAGCGGATGACGAGAACGTCGTTGGGATTAATCTTGCCGTGCTCGACCGCGTCGAACGCGTCCTGCTCACGGTCGAAGACGCGGGCGGTGCCGGTGTGGTTGAGCCGCTCATGGCCGGCGACCTTGATGACGCAGCCGTCGGGCGCGAGATTGCCGCGCAGGATGACGAGGCCGCCGGTGGGCTTGAGCGGCTTGTCCCAGTTGTGGACGACGACCTGGCCGGGTGTTTCGACGGCGGCGTCCGCCTCGGCGAAGAGATTCTTGCCGCTGACGGTAGGAATGTCTTTAAGTGAGCCGTGCTCTTTGAGGCGCTTGGCGAGGAGACGCGAGCCGCCGGCCTCCTGGTAGTCCTTCGCGGCGTACTTGCCGCCGGGCGAGAGGTCGCAGATGAAGGGCGTGCGGGCGGAGATCTGGTCGAAGTCTTCGAGCGTGAGATCGATGCCGAGCTCGTGCGCGATGGCCTTGAGGTGAAGCACGGCGTTGGTGCTGCCGCCGGATGCAGCGACGGCGGCGATGGCGTTGTCGATGGCGTCGCGCGAGAGGATGTCGCGCGGCTTGATCTGCTTGCGCGCGAGCTCCATGACCATGCGGCCGGCTTCGCGGGATGCGGCGTGCTTTTCTTTCGACATGGCAGGGACGCCGGAGAGCTGGATGGGCGAGATGCCGAGGAACTCGCCGGCCATGGCCATGGTGTTGGCAGTGAACTGGCCGCCGCAGGCTCCGGGGCCGGGGCAGGCTGCGGCTTCGACGGCTTCGAGCTGGTCGTCGTTGATGCGGCCTGCGGCGTGCGAGCCGATGGCTTCGAAGACGGAGAGAATGGTGATCTCTTTGTTGGTGCCGTCGGGCTGATGGAGGACGCCGGGCGCGATGCTGCCGCCATAGAGCATGAGGCCCGGGATGTTGAGGCGTGCGAGGGCCATGATGGCGGCGGGCATGTTCTTGTCGCAGCCGGCGATGCAGACGAGGCCGTCGAAGGAGTTGGCGCGCGTGACGAGTTCGATCGAGTCGGCGATGACTTCGCGCGAGATGAGCGAGGCCTTCATGCCTTCGGTGCCCATGGTGATGCCGTCGTGGATGGTGATGGTGTTGAACTCCATGGGCGTGCCGCCGGCTTCGCGGATGCCTTCCTTGACGGCTTCGGCGACCTGGCGAAGATGGAAGTTGCAGGGGCCGACCTCGGTCCAGGTGTTGGCGATGCCGATGATGGGCTTGTGCAGGTCGTCTTTGGAGAAGCCGACGGCACGGAAGTAGCTGCGCGCGGCGGCGCGCGAGGGGCCTTCGGTGAGGACGACGGAGTTTGTTTTGCCGGGGGGGAGTTCAGGCACAGCTTACCTCTGTGTGATGGGTTGGGTGCGCTTTCGCGCGAAATAGCCGATGGCAAAGAGAGCGGCACTGCCGATCAGCATGCCGTAAAAAGTTAGGTTCTGAGTCCCGGTTACGTAGATGATGTGGCCATGTTGGTCGATCGGATGGACAAGTCCCGCGGTGACGTCCGGCTCTGCCGGGCTGTTTTGTCGGAGATGCCAGTAGTACCCGAACGAGCCTGCGAAACAGGCATAGCCAGCGATCATCAAGACAAGCGCGATGGGACGACGGACATTCATGCAAAAGGCGGATTCCCTTGGGGGATGAAATTATGCGGCTTCGTTGGCCTTGGGTGCGGACCAGAATTCTTTGTCGTGTGCTGATTCGAATTTGTTGAGATCGCTCTCGTGACGGAGCGTGAGGCCGATGTCGTCGAGGCCGTTCAGCAGGCAGTACTTGCGGAACGGGTCGATGTCGAAGTGCGCGTGGAAGCCTTGGTCGTCGGTGACGGTCTGGGCTTCGAGGTTGATGGTGATGAGGTGCTTCGGGTTTGCGGTGCTGCGCTGGATGAGGGTTTCGACTTCGGCGTCGGTGAGTGGAGCGAGGATGATGCCGTTCTTGCCCGCGTTGGAGAAGAAGATGTCGGCGAAGCTGGGCGCGATGACGGCGCGGAAGCCGTACTGGTTGATCGCCCAGGCGGCGTGCTCGCGCGAGGAGCCGCAGCCGAAGTTCCTTTCGGCGATGAGGATCTCGGAGCCTTTGTACTCGGGTTTGTTGAGGACGAAGTCGCGGCGAGGCTCGACATGATCGGGGATGTCGAGGTTATAGCGCCAGTCGTAGAAGAGGAAGTCGCCGTAGCCGGTGCGCTCGATGCGCTTGAGGAACTGCTTGGGGATGATCTGGTCCGTGTCGATGTTGGGCAGCGGCAGCGGGACGGCGGTGGAGGTGAGGATGTTGATGGGCTCCATTAGCGCGAACCTCCTGGCGCGAGGATCTGGTCGGCGTTGAAGTCTTCTGCGTGCTCGTGCTTCCACTTGCGGATGTCGGTGAGGTGGCCGGTGATGGCGGCGGCGGCGGCCATCTCGGGCGAGAGGAGGTGAGTGCGGCCACCGCGGCCCTGGCGGCCTTCAAAATTGCGATTGCTGGTGGAGGCGCAGCGCTCGCCAGGTTGCAGGATGTCGGGATTCATGCCGAGACACATGCTGCAGCCAGGCTCGCGCCACTCGAAGCCGGCCGATTTGAAAATGCGGTCGAGCCCTTCTTCTTCCGCCTGGTGCTTCACGCGCTGGGAGCCGGGCACGACCATCGCGCGGACGGTAGTAGCGACGTGATGTCCACGCACGACCTTTGCTGCAGCGCGGAGGTCTTCGATGCGCGCGTTGGTGCAGGAGCCGAGGAAGACGGCGTCAACTTTGATGTCCTCAAGCTTGGTTCCGGGCTTGAGGTCCATGTACTCGAGCGCGCGGGTGAAGGATTTCCTGTCGGCTTCGGTGGGCGCCTGCTCGGGGCTGGGAACGGTGCTGTCGATTGTCGTGACCATGCCGGGCGAGGTTCCCCAGGTGACGGTGGGGACGAGTTTGGTGGCGTCGATGTTGAGCTCGCGATCGAAGGTCGCGCCGGGGTCGGTGACGAGCGAGCGCCAGTGTTCAACGGCCTTGTTCCAGACGGCTTCATCAACTTCGGTCTTCACTTCGCCATACGGGCTGCCACCGCCGCCGGGATTGGGGTACACGGGCCGGGGAATCTCGCGGGTTCCGGGCGAGAAGCGGCGGCCTTTCAGGTATGCGAACGTCGTCTCATCCGGTGCGATCATGCCGGCGCGCGCGCCTGCTTCGATGGACATGTTGCAGATGGTCATGCGGCCTTCCATCGAGAGAGCGCGGATGGCGGAGCCTGCGTATTCGATGACGTAGCCGGTTGCACCGTCGGTGCCGATGCGGCCGATGATGTCGAGGATGATGTCCTTCGCAGTAACGCCGTAGGGGAGCTCGCCTTCGACGTTGATGCTGAATGTCTTTGGTTTCGACTGCGGCAGCGTCTGCGTGGCCATGACATGTTCGACCTCGGAGGTTCCGATGCCAAATGCCAGCGCGCCGAAGGCTCCGTGCGTGGAGGTGTGCGAGTCGCCGCACACGATCGTCATGCCGGGTTTGGTCGCGCCGAGCTCGGGGCCGATCATGTGCACGATCCCCTGGCCTGGGTCCTGCACGTCGAAGAACTCGATGCCGAACTCTTTGCAGTTTTTGCGCAGCGCGTTGACCTGCGCAGCGGAGATCTGGTCGGCGATGACGAGGCGATCGTGCGCTGAGGTAGTGGGCACGTTGTGGTCGACGGTGGCGATATGGCGGTCGGGGCGGCGCAGCTTGCGGCCGGCAAGTCGGAGGCCGTCGAACGCCTGCGGCGACGTGACCTCATGGACGAGCTGGAGGTCGATGTAGAGGATCGTCGGTTCGCCTTCCGGCTCGGCAACGATGTGGTTGGCCCAGACCTTCTCGAACATGGTGCGTGGCTGCTGGTTCGTGTTGTTTGTTGTGCTCATGATGTTGTTGAACCTGGTTCAGTTGCGTGGTTGGAGTTCGGCGGTGTGCGCGGGCTGATCGTCCTGCGCGGTTGTGTCGGGTTGCGGAGCGATCGTGTTGGCTCCGACGAGTGCTGGTTTGAGATCGTGCGGCGTGCCGTTCGGCTCGATGAGAACGGCTTGCGCGATGTGCGGAACGAGGCGGTGTGCAGCGGCGAGCCCCGCGTCCCAATGCGCGATGGCTTCGGTGAACGCGATGGGGAGATCATCCGGTGAGACCTCGCGATTCGGGTAGAGCCAAAGGTTGTAATTGGCGGCGGCATCATCTGTTGTGTGGGACCTGGCTGACCATGTGACGCCGGCGAAGATGACGAGCGGATGAGGTGTGCCGAGATCGACCCAGAGCAGGCCGTGCGCCGCGCAGAAGTCAGGAACGCAGCCGTCGATGCTGAGGTAACGATTGCCTTGCGCGGTCACGGTGCCGTAGCGCGAGAGGAACAGCGGGATGATCGCATCGAGCGGTGGATTGTGGCCCTGCTCCGGTCCCCACATCGCTTGCGGCTCGTGGAACGTATTGGACAACAGCGCGTGGAAGCGAGCGTCGTAGCGAAGATCACTGGCGCGGCCGATGGGTTCAGGCTTAGCAAATGTCCAGAGCCATTGCAGGCTGTCCGTGGGTTTTGCCGGGCCTCGCGCGGGAGGGCGCGGTGGGTTCGCGACGAGCACGTCGGGACTGGTAATCTGCGCACACATGGCCGCGGCTGCTGGCAGGAGCAGCGTCAGGACTGCGAGTTGGAGGATGCGGCGCATAGTTCTCGGCTGCTAGACGGCGTGGAGCGATTGCTGTTTGTCGATGGATTGCGCGAGCGCTTCGTGTACGAGCTTGCCCATCTCGTGTGTGGTGACATTGGCGCCGGAGCTGCCGCGAGCGACGTCGGATGTGCGGTAACCGGCGGCGAGGACTTTGTCGACCGCGGCCTCGATGGCTCGCGCATCTTCTTCGAGCCTGGCCGAATGACGCAGCAGCATTGCGGCAGTGAGGATGGCGCCGAGTGGGTTGGCCTTGCCTTGTCCTGCGATGTCGGGCGCTGAGCCATGCACCGGCTCGTAGAGATTGACCTTGCCGCCGAGCGTTGCAGACGGCAGCATTCCGAGGGAGCCGGTGATGATGCCGGACTCGTCGGAGAGGATGTCGCCGAAGAGGTTCTCCGTGAGCACGACGTCGAAGTTGCGCGGGACGTTCATCAAGTGCATGGCCATGGAGTCGACGAGCTGATGCTCGACGGTGATGTCGGGGTAGTCGGACTTGAGTTCGTCGATGGCGGCGCGCCAGAGCTGCGAGCACTCGAGAACGTTGGCTTTGTCGACCTGCGTGAGCTTCTTGCGGCGCTTGCGGGCGAGCTCGAAGGCGATGCGGCCGACGCGGATGACCTCATCCTTGGTGTAGCGCATGGTGTTGATGGCCTCGCCCGTCTCCTTATTCCATGAGCGCGGCTGGCCGAAGTAGAGCCCGCCGAGGAGCTCGCGGACGAAAAGGATATCGACGCCCTTGGTGACCTCGGGGCGGAGCGGCGAGTTGTCGCCGAGCGCTGCAAACGCGAGGCAGGGACGAAGGTTGGCGAAGCCGCCGAGCACCTGGCGAATCTGTAGCAGTCCGGCTTCGGGACGCTTGTCCGGTGTCAGGTGGTTGAACTTGTTGTCTCCGACTGCGCCGAGGAGAACCGCGTCGGATTCGAGGCAGGTGTCAATCGTCTGCTGCGGCAGCGGTGTGCCGGCGGCCGTGATCGCGACGCCACCGATCTGCGCTTCGGTGAAGGTGAACTCATGGCCGCCGAATTCGGCGACGGCGCGCAGGATGTTCACAGCTTCGCGGGTAACCTCAGGGCCGATGCCGTCTCCGGCGAGGATGGCGACTTTGAGCTTCATAATTCCTGAATCCTCAAACTGCTCTTCGAAGAACGAAGAAGCAAATGAATGCTGCGTAGATAACGACTGCTCCGGCAAGCCACCATTGACGCTTGCTCTTGGGTTCCGACAACAACAAACCACCAAATACCAATCGCGGCAGGTAACACTAAGACGGCCTGCATGACATGTCTCACGGGACGTTCGCTACCTCGGCCAATGGCTCGTGCAATAGTGCGAGGATGTCCTGGTCATAAATGGATTTTTTGCGGTCGGCGAGTTCGGTGAAGCGTAGATAAACAGCATCGAGCTCTGGCTTCGAAAGCTTGTGACCGAGCTCGGCGAGGCGATGCTCCAACGCACGGCGGCCGCTGTGCTTGCCGAGCACGATGTTCTGGCCCGTAAAGCCGACCGACGCCGGTGTCATGATCTCGTATGTAAGCGGGTTGGCGAGCACACCGTGCTGGTGGATGCCGCTCTCATGCGCGAAGGCGTTCTTGCCGACGACAGCCTTGTTCGGCGAGCACGTAAAGCTGATGATCTCGCCGAGCAGTTTGGACGTGGGATAGAGCTGATTCATGACAATGTTCGAACTGTAGGGATAACGGTCATGACGCGTCGTGAGCGCGGCGGCGATCTCTTCGAGGGCAGCGTTGCCGGCACGCTCGCCGATGCCATTGATCGTGCACTCGACCTGGCGAGCGCCGCCATCGACCCCAGCGAGAGAGTTGGCAACGGCCATCCCGAGGTCGTCGTGGCAATGCGTCGAGAAGATAATCTTGTCTGAATCCGGCACGTTGGCGCGCACCTTTTCGAAGAGAGCCTTGTACTCGGCCTGCGTGGTGTAGCCCACGGTGTCCGGAATGTTGATTGTCGTGGCACCGGCTTGCACCGCGACGTTCACCATTTGAATCAGGAAGTCCACGTCCGAGCGGGTGCCGTCCTCGGTAGAGAATTCGACGTCGTCCGAGTAGCTGCGCGCGAGTCGAACATATTCGCCAACCTGATCGATCGCCTGAGTGCGAGAGATGCGGAGCTTCGCCTCGAGATGCAGATCGGAGGTGGCGAGGAAGGTGTGAATGCGGTTCTTCCGGGCTGGCTCGACGGCGCGGGCGGCGGCTTCGATGTCCTCGCGCTTACAGCGGGCGAGCGACGCGATGCGCGGGGCTTGCTCGGAACTGCTCACCTCTTTCGCGATCGCGTTGACCGAGTTGAAGTCGCCCTGCGAGGCAATAGCGAAGCCCGCCTCGATGATGTCAACTCCCAGCCTGGCAAGCTGGTGCGCCATCCGGAGCTTCTCGTTGTGGTGCATGGTGCAACCGGGCGACTGCTCGCCGTCGCGCAAAGTCGTGTCAAAAAAGACGATCTGGTTGGAGAGTGCCATGGCCGGTGACCTTTCCGTTATTATTCAGCATAACCTGCCCTTATGATGGTGCAGCGATGTATTCGCACTTCTAATGGCGCTATAGCCCGCACCTGCAGGCCTAAGTGCCCGACACAGAAGGATAAGGACTGGAATGGACCTGTTTCAACTGGAGACGTTTCTGGCCGTGGCGGAGGAGCGAAGCTTCTCGCGGGCGGCGGCACGGTTACACAGGACGCAGCCCGCCGTGAGCCAGGTTATCGCCAAGCTGGAGTCCGAGCTGGGCGAGACGCTGTTGGAGCGGAGCTCGCGCGACGGCACGCTCACGGACGCCGGTGAGGTCCTGAAAGACTATGCGGAGAAGATGCTGAACCTGCGCTCCGACGCGAGCGCTGCCCTGGCCGATCTGCGCTCGATGCACACGGGCAAGCTGACACTCGCGGCCAACGAGTACACCTGTCTCTATCTGCTGCCACTGATTCATGCCTTCCGGCGCGAACATCCGCGGGTGAAGGTTGCCGTGCAGCGCACCCTGGCGAGCCGTGTGTCGGACGAGGTGCTTCAGCATGCGGTCGATATGGGTGTGGTCAGCTTCCGGCCCGAAGATCCGCAGGTGCGCTCGATTGCCGTGTACCGCGATGAGCTCGTCTGCGTGGTGAGTCCGTCGCATCCGCTCGCAAAGGCAGGGAAGGCGACGCTGCAGCGCCTGGGGCGCGAGAGCTTCGTTGCGCACAATGTGCCCTCGCCGCTTAGGCAGAAGGTCATCGCATCGTTCAAACGGCACAAGCAGCCGCTGAAGATGGAAGTCGAGCTGCCGAGTCTGGATGCGATCAAGCGATTTGTTCAGCAGGGTGACGGTGTAGCGCTCGTCCCGAAGCTGACGGTGGAGGACGAGCTGGAAAACGGCGCGTTGGTAGGGATTGCGATCCCGGAGCTGCCGATAGAGCGAAGATTGCGCTTGGTGCTGCGGAGACAGGCGACGCTCTCCCACGCAGCACAGGCCTTCCTGCGCCTTGTCGAGGCGCATGCGCAGGAGCACGGAGACCCCTTCAGTTTCTCCACCGAGCGGGCGTGATCGAGCAAAGTCTCTAGCAAACCCCAAAATTCAGAACTCTTCGCTGGAACCATTTCCGCGGGCAGCCGTCTCTATGGTGTAGTCGGTGCGCGCCGCCGAACTGGCTGCAGAATGGCCCAACCCCGGCGCATTTTTCGCAGGCATTTTTCACAGAAAGTGAGTGTGAGGTATGACAAGGAAAAGGAAGATGCTGGTTCGTTCCGCCGTGCTTGCATGTGGACTGAGTGTTGCGGTCGCGGGCGCTGCTGTCGCGCAGGATCAGGCGCCACCGCCTCCTCCGCAAGGGCAGATGGGGCCGCCTCCTAACGGCGGATCTCGGGGCGGCATGATGGATCCCGCCCGGCGGGCGGAGCGAATGAAGCATGAGCTGAATCTGACGGACGATCAGACAGCCCAGGTCAAGACCATCCTCGAAGACGGCCGAACGAAGATGGAAGCGCTGCGCTCGAATTCATCGCTATCACAGGACGATCGGCGCTCGCAGATGATGTCGATTCGCAAAACGGAGAACGACAAGATCGAGGCGCTGCTGACGCCGGATCAGAAGACGAAGTTTGCGACGATGCAGCAGCAGATGCGTGATCGGATGCGCAATGGGCCACCGGAGGGAGCCCCCGCCGGAGCACCACCACCACCTCCTCCACCTCCTCCGCCGCCGCAGAGCTAAGCAGACAAAGAATCATCATCGGCGCCGAGGAATCCGCGTCCGTTTGCTTTCGTGGTGTTGTGGAAAGAGGGGGGCTTGCGGCCCATGCGGCCTTTGTACAGGTACAATTAGGCATCAGAGCGCCGCGACGGGAAGCAGATCGTCCCGCTGGCAAATTCGTTTTCCCGGACGGCCGATTCGGATCGGGGAGGAGTGCTCTATTGGTGAAGGGGTTTCGCTACGCATGAAGAAAATGATGTTGCTCGGCGCTGTTCTGCTGGGGTTCGTCGCGGCAGGACAGGCGCAGGAGAGCCGGCAGGATGCCAGTATCAGCGCAACAGAGATTGTTGCTCCACAGGTGAATGGCCTCAGCGTATTTCCGATGCACACCTCCCTAACCACGGGAGCTCTGGTTAGCTACCGTTATATGCTGACGCCGCGCAGTGCCCTGGAGCTCAACTACTCCTGGGGACAGGACACGATTTACTATCACAGCGTCAGCGCCTTCATTAACGGCTACGTGCACACCCGCCAGGAAGAGGTCACGGGCGCCTACGTTTATTCGCGGACGTATGGGCGGTACAACCCGTTTGTAGAAGCCGGCGTCGGTGGCATGATCTTCACTCCGATTAAAGATCATGGAACAGACAATCTCGACACGAAGCAGAATACAAACATTGGTGGGCTGTTCGGCGCCGGGCTCGCCTATGAGCTCAGCCCGAGCTTCGATATCCGGGCGGAGTATCGCGGATTCGTCACTAAGGCTCCGGATTTCGGCTTCGGTGCATGGAAGACGAACCGCTACTACGTGAACATGACGCCCTCGATCGGCATCGCGTACCACTTCTGAGAGATCAGAAAGCAGAGATCTGGCGGTGAGAGAAGGCCCGGGCCTTCTGGTTCTGTTGTCATCTTGATTTCTGTTCTCTAAGGGTCAGCGGCTCATCTTGAATGGACCCTTAGCCGGGAAGTGATACGCCGCACCAAAGGTAAAGAAATACGGCGACAGGCCGTCCGGCAGCTCGCGGTCATGGGCGAACCAGTGCTGATATTCGAAATCAGCGCGCAGGTTGATGCGGTTGTTGAACCGATAATCCAGGCCGCCGCCGAACGCGACGAGATTGTAGGCAATGTTGTCGATATACGTTTCGATCCCTCCGGGAATAAGGATCTGGTGTGCGGGAAAATTGGCCACCCCGCGGCCGTAAAGGCCCTTGCCGTAGGGCGTGAACCTGCTGTGGTAGTAGTGGCGCAGATAGCGGCCCCCGATCTCGTATGTGTGTTCGGAAAAATGGTTGCTGGGAACGAGTGGATCAGGGGTGGGGTCCCTCACGTAATGGAAGTCGCCCTCGAGGCCAAAGCGGCCCAGTAGATCGTAGTCAGCGTAAAACGCAAATCCTGCGATGTTATTCGGCACGTAATCCGAGTGCGCCAGGTTATAGCCGGCACCGAGCTGAAGATCAGCCAGCCGGCTCGCAGTGGCGGATGCCTGGGCGTGGGCGGAAGGGCAGAGGACCAAGGCCACTAACAAAGGAAGAAGAGATAAGTGCTTCAACAGAAAACGCTCCGTCGGGCTCCCTCAGTGTGTTCCCCTGAACCCGATTGGACGCACAAAAATGCCCTGAGGTCTCTCAGGGCATTGTAAGTTGGCTAACTGAGGTGAATTTAGCGGAGCCGGTAAGCCACTCCGAAGGTGAAGAGCGGAGGCGTCAGGCCGTGGGGAGGGAAGTTCGGCCAGCGCTGATATTCGAAGTCGACCACCCGCACGTTGATCTTGTCGCTCAGGCTGTAGTCCAGTCCGCCGCCAAGGCCGAACAGGAAGTAGCTTCCTGGAGTGCTTCCCCCGACGATCTGCTGTGGAGTGACCGCCGTGGAATGGCCGAATCCGACGAGGCCCTTCGCGTACGGCGAGAACTTACGGTAATGCTCCGTCCAGCGCAGACCGGCATCGTAGCTGGTCTCCTTGTAGTTGAAATAGGACTTGAAGACGGAAGCCATGTGAACATCGCCCTCAATGCCCAGGTGGTTATTGAGGTCGAATGTGCCGTAGATGGTTGCGCCCTGCAGGTGCTTGCCCGGGTATTCATCCTCATTCGAGTACGTATAGCCGGCGCCAACTTGTGCCATACCTCCCCTTGTCGCCGCCGCCGTTGCCTGAGCATGCAACCGCGAGGGAAGCATGGTGACGAGGGAAAGAGAGAGGAACAGCAGACAGGTCTTCTTCATCACAGGAGACTCTCCTTTGCGCGGGCGTCCCTGAGTTAAGGATGCAACTCAGGGACGCTGCGGGGGTCTGATTTTTTGGGGCCCGGTAGGTGCTGCCCTAATTCTGCGGTTGGGTGGCAGGCGCCGAAGCCGGAGCCGCGCTGGCGTTGTCAGCTGCGGTTGGTGCCGGAGGATTGGAGCTCTCCGATGGAGCAGGCTGCGCTGGTGCGGGTGTTCCTGTACCGGAAGCAGGTGCTGGTGCTCCGGCAGGAGCTGCGGGAGGCGTCCAGTAGGCAAGCCTCAGGTAGACCGGGGTGATCTCGAACGGCAGCTTATCGCGGGCGCTAAGCAGCGGTTCATACGCTGAGTTCAGCTTGATCACCTGGTCCGTCCAGGGGTCTCTCCGGAGGAACTGGGAGAGAGGCATGGCGGCCTGCTGTTTCAGGTCGCTGTTGTTGAGCTTGGGTCCCTTGGCTACGAGACCCTGTAGCCAGAAGGTGCCATCGGGGCGAAGCAGACCGTCGCCGATTTGCGGATCGGTCAGCGCTTTCAGACCCTTTTCGCGGGCCTGCAGTTGCTGGAGGTAAAGGCTGAAATATTGCTCACCACCCTCGAGTTCCTTCGCACCGAGAAGCTCGATCGCCTTCTTGGCGGCCTCGGCGTTCTCGGCATCAGTATGGTGCATTGGAAGCTTCTCAAAGGCCGACTCGCTGGGGAACATCAGGCGGTCGCTGAAAGCATACTTGGTATCGATGTGGTGGCCAAGGACGATGTGCGCGACCTGGAAGGCGAGCAGCGCATTCAGGTTGCCCATCTGCTGAGCGCCATCGGCCGTAGGCACGGCAGTGGTGTCCAGCAAGCCCTTCGAGATCAGGATCGTGTCGCCTACTGACAGCGATTCCAGCGGCTCGGTGAGCAGCGTGCGGACCTTGATTGGGCGGTCCAGAGGAATGTTGTTATACGCGAGGATGTTGTTCGCGAGCGCCTCGAGAATCTTGTCGAAATCGCTCGGAGCATCGATCAAGCCGGCGGTGTAGAGCCGGTCGATCACGTTGTCCTCGGCCTGCTCGACCCACTGACGCTGCGCCTGGAGAGGCGAGACGTCCGAGGCCTGCTGGCTCTCGTCGGTAGCACCGACGACCTGGAGGTCGGTCTGATCGGCGTCCGACTGGGGCATCTTCAGGGAGTAGCCCCAGATATGGTTAACCGCCTTGAACTTGAGAGTGCCCTGCGGGCTCTTTGGATCGCTCTCTTCGATATAGACCGAGGTGGGGAGCCACAGGCCATCCTGCACATTGGTCCGCCAGGAATCGAAGTGGTAGTACTCGCGGACGTCCTTCTCGCCACCCGAGAAGCTTCCGTTGAACCGAACGATATTGCCGCTGTTGCGGTCGATCCAGATGCGTCCCGCGAACCGTCCCACCGCCGACTTCTTGGTCGGCTGCACGTCGAACACCACCGTCGGAATCGTCCCGAGGAAGTCATTGCGCAGGAAGTTGAAGGTGTACATCTGCCGGTTGTAGCTGTTGGAATCGACCAGCAGCATCTGCACGAAACCCGACTCATGGTAGGTCAGGTGCAGGCTGCCAGACAGCGCCGTCAGATACCCGAGCGAATGACGGAAGAAGCCGTGAGTGTCCTGCTTCTCCTGGACATAGCCCTCGTCATTGATGACCTTGCCGAAGTTCACTCGTGCGAGGAAGTGAACGTCAGAGTCCGGAATCTGGCCCATGACAGGGTCCGGGCGCATGTTCTGGATGTAGGTCTCGACGATCGGAGCACGCTGCCGAAGCGTCTTGATCACCACAGCTTCACGAGCGATGGACTTGTCGATGAGGGCACTCTGCGCAGGCGTGAGCTTGCGCGTCTCGTAGGCGGCTTCCGCCTTCTTCTTGTTTTTCCCGAAGACAGCGGCGCTTGCCGGCAGGGCAGTCGCGGCTATGAGTGCTGCGGTTAGGGCTGTGGTGAGCCGGTTCGGAAGGTTCATAGTGCGGGGGTGCTCCTTGGGTGCGGTGCCGAAGGCGAACATCTACGTTGGGCACGACGCGGGGACGTCGCGTTTCACGGGTTTATAGACACGATAAAGCGATTTTCGTAAAGTTCAGCAGAATTTAGCTCATCTGGAAGTTCACTAATACGACACCCTCCCAGTCGATGGCGCGTCCCGAAGTGTCCAGGGCGGGCTTGAAACGTGTCGCCTCCGTTGCCTGAATTGCGGACTGATCAAGGCCGTGGCCCAGACCATGCACGACGCCTAACACCTGGACTGCACCGCTGGCGGTAACTCGAATGCGCAGCGAGACGTTGCCTTCCAGATGCATTGCCTTAGCCTCCTCGGTATAGACCGGGGTGGGCTTATACGTAACCTTGGGCGCTGACGCGAGCGAGGACTGCTGCACCTGCGGCCTTGCAACCTGCGCGGGCTGCATCTGCGTCTGGATGGCGACCTGGACCGGACCGGCCGGACGCGCGTGCCCAGTTCCGCCCGGGACGCCAAACGCGGATCCACTCACTGCCCGAACCGCATTGTCGTGTCCGCCCATTCTTCCGTCGGGCGAGCCCGAGCCCATGCTCACCGACACTGCGTGCGGCCCGTTGCCGGTATTGCCCTTATTCATTCCCGGCATGCCGGCCGCACCCATGTTCACAGGCGAGACCGCGGGGCCGGTCAGCGGCTTGAGCGGGTTGGTCGAAGAGCCAAGCCGCACAGCCGTCGGATTCGCATCATGGTTCGGAACCGAGGCGGCCATCGCCACGCCCAGGTTGACCTTCACAGGCGCCGGCGGCGGCGTTACCTTCTTGGGCGCCGGCGGCATGATGACCGGCTTCGGTGATTCCACCGCAACAGGCTTAATCTCAGGAAGCTTCACCGGCTCCGGCATCTTGATCTTGGGCGTCTCGATCTTCGGAGGCGGCGGCATCTTGATCTTCGGCGGCGGCGGCGGTGGTGGCGGCTTCGGCGCCGGCTCAACCTTCGGCTGAGGCGGAAGCATGAGCTCCGTCACGCGCTTGGCCACGATCGGGTTGGTCTTGATGACCATACCGAGAATCACGACCAACGCGGCGATCGTGCAGTTGACAATGATGGCGGTGACGGTCGCACCTTTGCTCCGGGTTCCGTCGTTCAGCACGCCGAAGTGGGCGAATTGCACCGGCTGCGGATTCGGGTCGTCGCTGCGAAGTGGCTTGGGCATCTCTGGTCGATCCTTATCGCTGTCGTTCAGGTGAAGCCGATGCTTTGCGGCGGGTTATCTGGCAGTTACTCAAACGATACCAGAGCCTCGCAATCTCCCGGCAGATTTCAGTAGAAAAGTGCATCGGGGTTTGTCCCCAAACTGCACTCACTTAGACTCCTAAAACCCGTCTTCGGGCTGTACCGGTCCTCCTCGGGCCTTTCCGGGGGATGCCCGTAAGATGGCTGCACCGGCCGGGCGGGTCACGAAACACGCGCGCCTGGCGGCTTCCCGGAGGCGCTGATGACCCACCAACTGCTGCAAACCCTTTCGACTGATATGTTTCACCTGCCTGTGCCGGTTGTGGAAAAGATCATCCGCCCGGTCATTGTTTACCTGTGCCTGATTATTTTTCTTCGGCTGTTCGGCAAGCGGGAGCTCGCTCAGCTCAATCCGTTCGATCTGGTTGTCCTGCTGAGTCTGTCCAATACCGTCCAAAATGCCATCATCGGAGATGACAATTCCGTCACGGGAGGGATTATTGGCGCCTTCGCCCTTCTGGCAATCAACTGGGCGCTGATGTGGTTTCTCTACCGCGCTCCCAAGGTGAACACCGCCCTTGAGGGTTCTGCGACGACGCTGATCCAGGATGGCAAGGTCGATGAAGCGGCGCTCCGGCGCGAATCCATGACCCATGAGGAACTCATCTCGGTGCTGAACAAGAACAACTACAGCTACCCGGGCGAGGTTGAGGTCTGCGTCCTCGAGCCGAACGGCACGTTTTTCGTCAAGGGCAAGCAGCCCAGCAGCGACGAGATCGAGCGTTCCGAGCTGATGACGGCTCTGGAAGGGTTGCGCGCGGAGGTCATCGCGTTGCGCGAGGAGATTACCGGCCGTGGTTAGACCGGAGTGGAGTTCGACCCCCGACGGCTGAGTTTGGCCAGCTCGCGTGTAAGGCGCTCGGGAGGAGCGGACATTGTGCCGTCCTTCAGGGCTGCCCGGTAGCCACCCATGTAAATCGAGTGCATCACTGCCAGGGCGCAGCCGACCCCGAAGGCGAAGCCCAGGAACAATCCGATGATGGCTCCCCACTCGAAGATCACAGTTTGTAGGATGGCACGTCACGCCAGTCTCTTTCACCCTCACGATGAAGCCGTCGATCGTAACTTCGGCGGCTCCATGGGTTCAGTTGTTATGGACGATGCGGTTCGAGAGGCGTGTACATGCACTCTACGCAGCCCGGACAGCATCGTGGTTGAGTCGAGTTTCGAGCCCGCAAGGTCATGTGACCATAGCACTTCGGCGGAGCCAGCATAGTAACGTTACAGGTCTCTGCTGCCCCGTTTGGGGTATTGGGAATTGATCTTTCTGAGGAAAACGGATCGCCCGTTCACCTGCGAAACGAGCGTTACCCTGGCACACCATTGAGCTTTTGTTCTGTTGGATGCCCATGCGTACGCTTGGGCCGTGTTGCAAGTGCTGGAACGGATGGCGTAGCTTCGGATTCTGCGGCGATGCAGATGCATCTCTGCCGCCAAATTGCAAGATCACGGAGATTGTCCTCGCAAGATGCCTACAGAAATGCAGAGCCAGCAGAGCGGCGCGGCCGCGCAGACAAAAAACGAGAGTGCACTGGAATCCGTGCTGCGCGAGAACCGGCTTTTCCCTCCACCTCCGCAGTTCGCAGGCAAAGCGTGGATTGGCTCGGAGGCGGAGTACGAAAGGCTATACCGCCGCAGTGTCGACGATCCCGAGGGCTTCTGGGCCGAAGCGGCCGGAGAACTGGAGTGGTTCCGTCCGTGGAACAAGGTGATTGAAGGCGAGGGGCCGGAGACGAAATGGTTTGTGGGCGGAAGATTCAACCTTTCGCACAACTGCGTTGACCGACACGCGAAGAGTTCGCGGCGTGACAAGGTGGCGCTGTTGTGGGAGGGCGAGCCAGGCGAGATTCGGAAGCTCACGTACGGTGAGCTTCACGCGGAGGTCCAACGCTTCGCGAATGTGCTGAAGGCTCAGGGTGTGAAGAAGGGTGATCGCGTCGCCATCTACATGGGCATGAGCCCGGAGCTCGCGATCGCGCTGCTCGCCTGCGCGCGAATCGGCGCCGTGCACTCGGTCATCTTCGGCGGATTCGCCGCGCATGCGATTGCTGATCGCGTGAATGATTCGGATTGCCAGGTCGTGGTCACGCAGGACCTGAGCTACCGCCGCGGCGGCGAAGTAAAGCTGAAGCAGATCGTCGATGAGGCATTGGAAAAATGTGCGGGTGTGCGCAAAGTTGTCGTGTATCAGCGTGCGCCTGATAAGAGCGTGCCGATGAAGGCCGGCCGCGATGTGTGGTGGCACGAGGAGATGGCGAAGGCGTCGGCGCAATGCGATTGTGCCGAGATGGATGCCGAGGACCCGCTGTACATCCTCTACACCAGCGGAACTACGGGCAAGCCGAAGGGGCTGGTTCATACCACTGGCGGCTATGCCGTGCAGACGTATCTCACGTCGAAGTACATCTTCGATCTGCGCGACGACGATGTGTACTGGTGCTCAGCGGACATTGGCTGGGTGACGGGACACAGCTATGTTGTCTATGGTCCCCTGCAGACCGGCGTGACCGTGATGATGTATGAAGGCGCGCCGAATTGGCCTGAGAACGATCGCTTCTGGAAGATCATCGACGACCACAAGGTCACCGTCTTCTACACCGCGCCGACTGCGATCCGCGCGTTTGTGAAGTGGGGCAATGAGTTCGTGCGCAAGCATGACCTCAGCAGCCTGCGTCTGCTCGGCACCGTCGGCGAGCCGATCAATCCGGAGGCATGGATGTGGTACCACCGCGAGATCGGCAAGGAGCGCTGCCCGATCGTCGATACATGGTGGCAGACCGAAACCGGCGCGATCATGATCTCGCCGCTGCCCGGCGCGATTGCAACCAAGCCCGGCTCCGCCACGAAACCGTTCTTCGGCATTACGCCTGATGTCGTTACGCATGATGGCCGCAGCGTCCCAGCAGGACACGGCGGCCTGCTTGTGATCCGCAAGCCGTGGCCCTCGCGTGCCCGGACGATCTGGGGTGATCACGAACGGTTCGTGAAAACATACTTCGCTGACGTCCCCGGATGTTACTTCACCGGCGACGGCGCACGCCGTGATCAGGATGGCTACTACTGGCTCATGGGCCGCGTGGACGACGTCATCAACGTCAGCGGTCACCGGCTTGGAACGATGGAAATCGAGTCGGCGCTGGTTGCGCACCCGAAGGTTGCCGAGGCTGCCGTGGTCGGTCGCCCTGACGACATGAAGGGTCAGGCGATTGCCGCGTTCGTCTCGCTGGAGCAGGGCCATGAGCCCTCACCTGAACTGAAGCAGGAGCTGCGGCAATGGGTGGCAAAGGAGATCGGCGCGCTGGCGCGGCCGGATGATCTGCGCTTCACGCAGTTGCTGCCTAAGACGCGCTCCGGCAAGATCATGCGGCGGCTGCTGCGGGAGCTGGCCACGACCGGCGACGTCAAGGGCGATACCACGACACTCGAAGACTTCAGCGTGCTGGCGAAGCTGAAGGAGAACGAGGAGTAACGGCCGAAACCGTTGCGTGGAAGGCTCGTCTACACAGATATGAGGTCCGGTCTCTGGAGTGCGGGTTTGGCTGCGCTGTTGTGCGCGGCGAGTGCATACGCGTGGGCACAGGATGCAAAGCCTGCGCCTGCGCAGCCGACCACCACAGCTAACGCGAAACCAGCGGGCGATACTCCCAGCGGAACGGCGAATATTCAGCCCGTGAACTCCACCATGGTGTTCATCCCAACCGTGGTGCGGGACAAGAAGGGCGCGCTGGTCAACGACCTGAAGAAGGAAGACTTTTCGTTACAGGTGGACGGTCAGCCGCAGGCGATCAGCTACTTCGACCACGACACGGACGTTCCGCTGACGATTGGTCTGCTGGTGGACGTGAGCACGAGCATGCAGAAGGAAACGGATTCGGAGCGCACGGCGAGCCAGTCGTTTCTAGACACGATCCTCGGACCGTCGTCAGGAAACCGCGGTGCGGACAAGGCCTTTGTCGTGCAGTTCGCGAAGCAGGTCGAACTGCTCCAGGATGTCACAGACGCGAAGCCTCGGCTGCAGCGGGCTTTGAAAGAACTCGGCACGTCGAGTCCGAGCTTTCACGTGGCCGACGACACCACTGCGGACCCCAATACAGACAGCGAAGGAAGATACATCCGGCACGGCGGAACGGCGCTGTATGACGCGATCTACCTCTCGGGCGACGAGGTCATGTCCAAGCAGGCCGGCAAGCGCCGCGTGCTGATTGTGCTGACTGACGGAGTGGATCGCGGGAGCAAGGAAGCGCTCGGCGACGCGATTGAAGCGGCCCAGCGCGCGGACACGATCGTTTACGGAATTTACGTGAAGGGCGCGCAGCCTCGCCAGGAAAACTGGAATCGGGCGGGGGAGCGAAGGGGAGGGTACGGCGGTGGGTATCCCGGTGGCTATCCGGGGGGAGGCTATCCAGGTGGAGGGTATCCGGGTGGAGGGTATCCGCAGGGCGGGGGGCAGAATCCTCGTCCCAGCGGCGGGGACCACAAGCCGTACGTGGATGGGAAGCATGTGCTGGAGCGGATCTGCGGGGAGACGGGCGGACGCGTCTTCGAGGTGAGCAAGAGAGAGTCGATCGACGATATCTACAGGCAGATTGGTGAGGAGCTGCGGGCGCAGTACCGGCTGGGCTTTACGCCGTCAGGCGATGCGACGAAGGATAAGTACCACCAGATTTCGCTGGGGCTGACGGGCGACGACGCGAAGAAGAGGATGGACGTCCAGGCCCGCGACGGGTATTACATGGGGCAGTAGCGGGTGGTCCCCACCCTTTTTTTGCGCAAAATCTTCAAAGCAAAGAATTTAGGGTTGGACCTAAGTGTGTCAGCCCGAAGCTTGCGGATCGCAGGGTGGGGGTGTTTGCGGAGCCAGTTTGTCAAGTACCCCGGGCTTCAGACGGATTGCGTGGAAGAGGCGGCCGGGAGAATGAGCTGTGAGGAGGGATGGCCGCGGAAGGGGTGTTCCAGCCGGCCGTGGGCAAGGTGCAGGACGATGATGGCGATGATGAAGAGGATGATGATCGCGACACCGGAGAGAATGACGACGGTCAGGAAGCTGGGTTTGTTGGGCGGTTGCTGCTCGAGCTGATAGGGGATCTCTTTCAGGTGCTGAGGGATCTCCTTGAGGTGCTGGTGAAGTTCCTCTGCGAGGCGGTGGGGATGCGCCGCGTGATCGTGTTGGTCGCTCATGTAGGTTTAGATGCAGCGCGTTTGGCGGGCGTAAAGTGAATTGGAATCGGGAGCATGTTTCACGCATCATTGAAGTGCAGTGTGAGAGGAGTCTGGGGGATGGACAGGAAATCGGTTGGGAACGGGGTGCGGAGTGTGGCTGCGGCGGCGGCTCTGGCGGTTGGGGCGATGATCGCCGCGGCGCCGATGGCCACGGCGCAGTCGGCGCCGATTCCTCGCGCGCACATCTATCCGGATGTTCAGGCGGCGCACTCGGACATTCAGGCGGCGCTGGCGAAGGCGCGTGCAGAGCATAAGCGTGTGCTGCTGGATTTTGGCGGGGACTGGTGCGGGGATTGCCAGGTGCTGAACTACTACATGCACCAGAGTCCGAACAAGGAGCTGCTGGACAAGTACTACGTTCTTGTGGACGTCAATGTCGGGCACATCGACCAGAACATCGACCTTGGCGATAGGTATGGCGTGGTGCTGAAGAAGGGTGTGCCGGCGCTGAGCGTGCTTCGGCCGGATGGAGCTGTGGTGTACGGCCAAAAGAACGGCGAGTTTGAAAACATGCGCCGCATGCAGAGCTCGGATCTGACGACGTTTCTTGAGGCGTGGAAGCCGCGCTAGTCTGAAAGCGCCTAAGCGATGACAGAGCAGGCCGCAATGGAACGCGTGATGATTGCGCCCGCGCGGCGCGCAATCGGCTTTGGCCGGCTGCTGCGCAGGACATTCTTTGCGGCAGTGGAACACGATGCATTCACGGTGGCGCAGGCGGCGGCGTACTCGGCGATGGTGGCGGTGTTTCCTGCGATGGTGGTGATTGCTGCTTTCGTGGCGCTGCTGCCGCCGTGGCTTCCGCTGAAGATGCAGATGGCGGACTTCTTTACCAGCGTGCTGCCTTCGCCGTTCAACCCGTTGCTGGACTGGTATTTTTCGACAACGCACCAGACCTCGCAGACGGCGGGGGCGCTGCTGAGCTCGGGCGTGGTGAGTCTGCTGGGCGCGGCGAACGTGATTGCGACGCTGATGGAAGGATTCCGTCGGGCGCATCATCTGCCGCTTGCGCGGGGGAGCTTCTGGAGCAGGCGTGGACGGGCGCTGGCGCTGGTGCCGCTTTCGTTGCTGCCAATGACGGCGGCGAGTGCGCTGGTGGTGTTCGGACACCTGTTCACGCACTGGCTGGCCGCGGAGATTCCGGCGTTTGTGCGGCCGGGATTTTTTGCGGCGTCGGTGGTGTTGCGGTGGACGATCGCTCTGGGGACAAGCGTGGGGATTCTCGCGGTGGTGTATCACCTGGGAACGGATTTGAGCCAGCATGTGCGCGAACAACTGGAGCCGATGGTGCGCGAGCCGTGGGTGGTGCTGCGGCGGGAGTGGACGTGGAGGGCGAGCCTGCCGGGAGCGGCGCTGGCGACAGTGCTGTGGTTTGCGTCGACGTTGTTGTTCGGGTTCTATGTGACGCGGTTTGCGAATTATGGGCGCGTGTATGGATCGCTGGGCGCGGCGATTGCGTTGATGGTGTGGCTGTACATTATTGCGCTGACGGTGCTGATTGGAGCGGAGTTCAATGCGCAGTATGCGCGGGCGCGGCGGGGCGGGGATGCGGCTGCGCCGTTGTGGAAGAACCGGAGACCGGTTGCGCGGGTAGAATGATTGATTGATCAGGTGGAGATCGATCTAAACGGGCTCTGACCCCTGAGTGAAAAGAGAGAATTTAATGGACGCCAGAAGTAACGGCGCGGGCGTGGAGATTGCCCGCAGAGCAAAGATTGTAGCGACACTGGGACCGGCATCAAGCACGGAAGAGATGTTTCGCCTGTTGCTGCGGGCAGGGCTGGATGTAGCGCGACTGAATTTTTCGCATGGATCCCATGAGCAGAAGGCAGAGCTGATCCGGATGGTGCGAAAGGTTGCGGCTGAAGAGGCGAAGCCGATCTGCATTCTCGCGGACCTGCAGGGGCCGAAGATTCGCACGGGCGTGCTGGTGGACCACAAGCCGGTGATGCTGGAGGCCGGCAAGCAGCTGGTCATAACCCCGGACGCGGTGGAGGGCACGGCGGAGCGTGTGAGCACGGTGTTTCCGACGCTCGCGGAGAATCTGAAACCGAGGAATCGGATTCTGCTTTCGGATGGATTGATTGAGCTGCGCGTGGTGGAGCTGCGCGGAGCGGATGTGGTGACGGAGATCATCAACGGCGGAATGCTGGGTGAGAAGAAGGGCATCAACCTGCCCGGGATTCCGGTGAAGGTGCCATCGCTGACGGAGAAGGATGAGGCGGACCTGGAGTTCGCGATCAAGCAGGGTGTGGACACGATTGCTGTCTCGTTTGTGCAGACGGCAGAGGATGTGCGCTATGTGAAGCGCAGAGTGGCGGCGCTGGGCAGTGAGGCGTGGGTGATTGCGAAGCTGGAGAAGCCGCAGGCGGTGGATCATCTGGATTCGATCTTGGAGGCGGCGGACGGCATCATGGTGGCGCGCGGGGATCTTGGTGTGGAGGTGCCGCCGGAGAAGGTGCCGGCGATTCAGAAGCATCTGATCCGGCGCGCGGCGGAGTACAGGAAGCCGGTGATTACGGCGACGCAGATGCTGGAGTCGATGATTGAGAATCCGCGGCCGACGAGGGCGGAGGCGTCGGATGTGGCGAATGCGATTTATGACGGCACGGATGCGGTGATGTTATCGGCTGAGTCCGCAGCGGGGAAGTATCCCGTCGAGTCGGTGGCGATGATGGCAAAGATTGTGGCGGAGACGGAGAGCCAGATGGCTCTGCTGCCGCGCGCGGCCGGGCTGGTGAATCATCGCAAGTCGCTGAATATTCCGGAGACGATTTGTGAATGTATGGCGCACTCGGCGCAGGATTTGGATTTGGCGGCGATTGCGATTTTTACGGAGACGGGCAATACGGCGCGGCTGCTGTCGAAGTACAGGCCGGAGGCGCCGATCTATGCGATGAGTCCGTTTGAGGATGTAGTGAATCGCTGCATGCTGTTGTGGGGGACGTGGCCGATTCAGTGCGACCGGTTTAAGGATACCGACAAGCTGGTCGGCATGGCCGAGGATGTATTGGAGCAGGGCGGATTTGTGCGCGACAAGGATGTTGTGGGGATTGTGGCGGGGACGGCAACGCGGACGGGGGCGACGAATTTTATGCGACTTCACTTGATTGGCGACAGGTAGGTGAGATATATAGGTTCGATTTCGATCAGGCCAGAGGAGGCTTCTCAGTGGGCCGCCGGGTGACGGGTTTCGTGACGGCTTTCCTGCTGTTTGGCATCGTGTCCGCGCACTCAGGCAGCGCTCAGGAAATGGCAGCTCCAGCAACGCCGGCCTTTGATGTCGTTTCAATTCGGCCGTATGCCGCTCCGAAGCCTGCCGGGAGCTTCGTCGTTCGATCACTGCAGTGCCATTATTTTCCTGACCGCGTTCAGTGCGATTTAACTCCGAAAGAGTTTATTCAAGAGGCATTCAAACTGAAGACGATGGAGGTCGCAGGACCTGCATCGCTGACGGCCCATGTTTTCACGTTGAATGCGACGATGCCTCCGGATACCTCGAACGACATGGCTCGACTGATGCTGCAGCGAGCGCTGGCCGACAGGTTTCAGCTGACATTTCACTATGAAAGCCGAAATATTCCTGTGTATGCGTTGGTTCCGGCTAAGCGTGGGGTGAAGTTAGAGGCTGCTGCCGATCAGGGTGCTCGCGATAAGGGGAAGATCGCTCTCGCTGAAGCAGGCGGGAGGCGGGTATCGAGTGTTTTCGCGCCGGGGCATTTGTATTCCACAGGGATGTCGCTGGATATGTTGGCGACGAACCTGGGCTTCCAGTTCGATCGGCCGGTGGTCAATGCGACGGGTCTGACTGGGGAATACAAGATTGACGTGAGTTGGACGCCGTCGGAGGACGCCGAGTTCCATTCTCATCCGTTTACTGACCCTGAGTTTTTTGCAGCGTTGCAGGAGCAGGCTGGGTTGCGGCTGGAGAGACGCAGCGTTCCGGTGAAGGTGCTTGTGGTGGATCATCTCGATAGTTCTCCGTCGGAGAATTAGGTAAATGCGTGCACGAGTAGCGGCTTCATCTAACGTCTAGAATCGTTGTTTATGGGGCGTATACGAGTTCTTTCAGACCAGGTGGCGAACCAGATTGCTGCCGGTGAGGTGGTGGAGCGTCCTGCGTCGGTGGTGAAGGAGTTGCTGGAGAACTCGCTGGATGCGGGGGCGACGCGGATTCGGCTGGAGGTTGAGGGTGGCGGGAGGAAGCTGATTCGGATTGTCGATAACGGGCATGGGATGGGGCGGGATGATGCGCTGCTGGCGTTTGAACGGCATGCGACGTCGAAGCTGCGTTCGAGCGATGATCTGCTGAGTATTGCGACGCTGGGGTTTCGCGGGGAGGCGCTGCCGTCGATTGCGAGCGTGGCGCGGGTGACGCTGGAGACGCGGCAGACCGATGATGAGGTGGGGACGTCGCTCGAGATTGCGGGTGGGAATCTGCTGCGCGTGGACGATGCGGGGCTGCCGGCGGGGACGACGATTGCGGTGAGGGATTTGTTTTTTAATACGCCGGCGCGGCGGAAGTTTCTGCGCAGCGAGCAGACGGAGCTGGGGCATGTGGCGGCGCTGGTGACGCATTATGCGCTGGCGCATCCGACGAAGCATTTTGAGTTGCATACCGCGACGCAGGCGTTGGTGATGGCGCCGGCAGTAGCGGATGCGGGGGAAAGGCTGTTTCAGATCTTTGGGCGCGAGACGTTCGAGAGCTTGATTCCGGTGGCGGCGGAGATTGATTTTGCGCGGGCGGGGTTGCCGGAGCCTCCCCCGTGGAAAAGGGCGGAGGATTGGGAGCCGCCGGAGCCGGGGTTTTTGCGGATGACGGGTTTTGTGTCGAAGCCGGAGCTGCAGAAGCTGAATCGGAACTCGATCTATGTGTTTGCGAATGGACGGCTGATTCGTGACCGGCTGGTGCTGCATGCGCTGACGGAGGCGTACAGGAACATCATTCCGCCGACGTCGTTTCCGGTGGTGCTGCTGTTTCTGGAGATGCCGCCGCAGGAGATTGATGTGAACGTGCATCCGGCGAAGACGGAGGTGCGGTTTCGTCAGGGCGCGTTTGTGCATGACTTTGTGAGGGATTCGGTGAGGACGGCGCTGATGCAGGCAAGGCCGGCGGCGAGCTTTTTGCAGGCTCTGAGTGCGGCGCCGACGGCGGGCGAGTCGCTGATGGTGGATGTGAGTCCGCTGCCGGGGGTGGAGCAGGCGGAGCTTGTGCCGGGCGGGGTGGTGGGCATGGTTGTGCAGAGTGAGGTGATTGAGCCGGGGGATGTGGCGGGGTTTGAGTTGAGGGAGAGGGTGGTTGCGCCGTCGGCGGGGAGGCTGGGGTTTGACGGACCGGGGATGGCCGTGGGGTATGGGGAGAGTGCCAACCCGCTCATGCGCGATGAGACTGCGCATGAACGGGGCACCCAGGGTGGTGGTGGGGAGGCGACAGGCGCGAGGCCGACGCTGAATTCGCTGGGGTCGTTGCGGCCGCTGGGGCAGTTGAGGGATTCGTTCATCCTGGCGGTGAATGAGGAGGGGTTGTGGATTATCGATCAGCATGTGGCGCATGAGCGCGTGCTGTTTGAGAAGATTTTGCGCGAGCGCGAGGTGGAGAGGGTGCAGCGGCAGAGGCTGCTGATGCCGGTTCTGGTGGATCTGCTGCCGGAGCAGATGGTGACGTTTGCGGAGATTGCGGAGGAGCTGGAGCGGAACGGGTTTGAGGCGGAGCCGTTCGGGCCGCGGACGCTGGCGATCAAGGCGGCGCCGGTGGGGCTGGAGGGCAAGGAACTGGAGCGAATGCTGGAGGAGGTGCTGGGGGTGACGGAGAAGTCGGCGCAGGTGGAGAATGAGGAGCTGCGGCGGACGCGGATTGCGGCGTCGATTGCGTGCCACGCGGCGATCAAGGTAAATATGCCGCTGGAGGTGGCCAAGATCGACTGGCTGCTGGGGGAGTTGGCAAAGACGGAGCACCCGACGAGCTGTCCGCATGGGCGGCCGATTGCGTTGCGGTATTCTTTAAAAGAGATTGAGCGCGCCTTTCAGCGGATCTGACGCCGCGCATCGTAGTGCAGGAAAGATTTTGAGGACCTCCGCTCTGGGCGGAGGTTGATGCTGTATGGGCCTGTTCGAGGCCAAGAGTAGGCGGCGAGTGCCGTTCACGCGGAGGAAGCTCCGCAGTCTGAGAGATTTGTTTTGAGTTCTACACCGCAGTTTGATGTGGCGCAGTTGACTGCCGCGCGAAGTAAGCATTGGCACCAGGGCGGCGAGGCGCTGCTGACGGGCAATGCTTTGCTAACCCTAGACGCGGCGCGCGAGTGGGTGAATGAGGCGGGGCTGGTGTTGTTTGCTCCGCGAGGACAGCAGTTGCCGATGCCGGCGCCATCGCTGGTGGAGGCGACGCTGGGACGTACGGTGAGTGCGCCGACAGCGGCAGAGGCGGAGACTGCGTGCGGGCTGGTGGCACGAATGGTGGCGGAGGGATCTGTGCTGCCGCTGAATCTGCTGGGTGGGCCGGGCGATGTGCCGGACTTTGTGGTGTCGGCGCAGATGTTCAGTTTTGTCTTCACGCTGCGCGGGGACAAGGGGTGGAAGCAGCCGCCGTCGACGTCGGGCGCGGTGAAGGTATCGCCGCTGGCGCTGAAGGTGTATGAGGCGCTTGCGCAGGGCGAGGCGATGACGGCAGCGGAGCTGGTGGGCGAGCTGGGCCGCGAGGTGACGGAGAATGCCATCGCTCGTGCGTTGGTGGAGCTGTGGGGGCAGATGCGGGTGATTCCGCTGCTGCAGCAGGATGGGGCTGCAACGATCTGGGAGCTGACGTCGCGGCGGTTCACGAAGCAGATGAAGGCGGGCGCCAATGCGGGCCAGCCGACGGCATTGTCGGCGCTGATTTCGGCGTACCTGGCACAGGTTTTCGTAGCGACGGAGGAGGAGATTGAGACGTTTCTGTCGCCGCTGGCGGCGCGGTCGCGCGTGCGCGATGTGCTGCATGGATTGACAGCGGCGAGGCAGCTCGAGAATGCGGTGCTCGAGGGCAAGACGCTGCTGTATATCCCGGGCGCGCTGCCGGAGTTTCCGGAGATTGCGGTGGAAGGAGTCGCGGCGGAGGGTGAGGCGGAAGCTGCAGCCAAGGCGGTTGCGGGAGAAGAGCGGATTCGGCGGTTTGATCGTCCTCGCGGGGCGCGAGTGGAGCGGGGCGCGCGGCCGCCGCGTCGGGAAGGTGAGGGCAGAGCTGAGCGTCCGTTCCGCAGAGAGAGTGCGGGGCGAGGCGAGCGTCCGGTTCGCAGAGAGGGCGGAGAGCGCCGCGGGCCGGCGAAGCCGTTTGGTGGGCGAAGGAGCGAGGGCGGAGCCGAACGCAAGAGTTTTGGCGGGCGGGGTCGCGAACAAGGAGCTGGAGGAAAGGGCTTCGGCGAACGCGAGCGGCGGCCGTTTCAGCGGGATCGTGCGGAAGGGCGTGGCGAGGAGAGGCGCCACGTGGAGCGTGGTGGCGAGAATCGTGAGCGGAAGAGTTTTGCGCGGCCATGGGACGAAGAGCGGAAGGCTCGTCCGGAGGGCAAGGGGCGCGAAGGTGCGCGGCCGTTCGGGAACCCAGGCGAGCCCGCGCGAGGGGAGTTCCGTGGCAAGCCAGCGTTTGGCAGGAAGCCACAGTTTGGTAAGGGGCCGAAGAGAGACTTCGGTTCTGCTCGTCCGCGCAGAGCGGAATCGGATCGCGGCGCGAGCGGAGAACGGCCATTCCGCCCTCGGCGCGAAGGCACTGGCGAGGAGCGTCCGCTTCGTCCGAAACCCGAAGGTATTGGCGGGGTGCGGCCGTTTCGTCCACGTCGCGAAGGTGCGGGCGGGGAGCATCCGTTTCGTCCACGTCGCGAAGGTGCGGGCGGGGAGCGTCCGTTTCGGGCGCGGCCTGAGGGTAATCGCGAACGCGGTGGCGAGCGGCCTGCGAAGGCGTTTCGCAGACGAGAGGAAGGCCCGCGCGAGGTCGGCAAGCGGCCGTTTCGTTCGGCGGAGGGCGGAGAGCGTTCTCGTCCGGCTGGTGAACGGAGACCCGGCAGCAAGTCGGAGTTTGGCAGCAAACCGAAGTTTGGCAGCAAGCCGAAGTTTGGCAGCAAACCGAGGTTTGGAGGCAAGCCGGGATTCGGCGGAAAGCCCAAGTTTGGCGCGAAGCGTGGGCATGGGAAGCCAGGAGCTGGGGCGCAGGGTGGTGGCAGCAAGGGGAAAGCTGCAGGCGAGGGAAAGCCATCGCGAGCGCGGGACGTGAGGGCCAAGGATATGCGGGCCAGGGATAAGGGTGAGCGAACGCGCGGGCCGCGGAAAGAGACGGAGGAGTAGCGGCGACCGATGAGTGAGACGGCAGCGAAGGACAGGGTGGGGCGGGAGCCGGCGAGACGGGAGCGGCCGGTGATTGCCATTGACGGGCCGGCGGGCGCGGGGAAGAGCACGCTGGCCGCGCACCTGGCGCGGAAGTTCGGGTTTTTGAACCTGGAGACCGGGGCGATGTACCGAGCGCTGGCATTGAAGGCCATCGAAAATGACCTGCCGTTTGAGGATGAGGCGGTGCTGATGGACCTGGCCGAGTACACGCGGATTGCGCTGGAGCCGCAGGCGGAGGGAAATCGCGTGATTCTTGACGGGGTGGATGTCTCGCGGCGGGTGCGGGATGCCGACGTGACCGAGGCGGCGTCAAAGGTGTCCGTTCATCCGGCGCTGCGGGCGTGGATGGTGACTCAGCAGCGCAAGCTGGGCGAGCAGGGTGGCGTGGTGATGGAGGGCCGGGACATCGGGACGGCGGTTTTTCCGGACGCCGAAGTGAAGATCTTTTTGGACGCGGCGCCGGAGGTGCGGGGGAGCCGACGTTACCGGCAGCGTGCCCCAGAACAGGTGAAGGTTACCGAAGAGTCGGTTTTAAGAGAGCTGAGGGAGCGGGATGCGCGGGACAGAAATCGCGCGGAATCGCCGCTGCGGCCCGCGCCGGACGCGGTGATTCTGGACTCGACGGCGATGTCGCTGGAGGAGGTTCTGGGGGCTGCTGAGGAGATTGTTCGGAGCCATGTGGAGGCGAGTAAATTGCAGGGTAAGTTGCACTAAACACAGTGCAGAACGGGTGTGAGCGAATTTTTTTCTGGAAAAATTGTCCGCCGTGCTACCATTCCCACATCGTTTGAAACAGATTGGTTTTCCGCAGGTTTCAACCGGCCGAAGCCCCGATTTGGATTCAGCGTCAAAGTCACAACACGAAGGATTTACGAGACATGGAACAGGGAACGGTGAAGTGGTTCAACGACGCCAAGGGTTTTGGCTTCATCAGTAGGCAGAATGGGGAGGATGTGTTCGTACATTACTCCGCAATCAATACCAACGGTTTCAAGAGCCTGCAGGAAGGTCAAGCTGTTCAGTTCAACGTTGTGAAGGGGCCCAAGGGCTGGCAGGCGTCTGACGTTCAGCCGCTGTAGTCATCGATCAGTCGGCACCCCCACAGATTCAACTTTTTTGAGGCTTGTAGGGACGCTACGAGATGTGAGCAGGGACGGCGAACGCTGTCCCTGTCTCCGTTAAGGGGCTGTTGCGGTCGAGGAAGTTACTCCTGCGGCTGCGGTGGAGCGTCGGGTTGGGGAGTGCCTGGCTCGGGGCTGGGCGGCGCTGCGTTTGAATCGGTCGACTCAGTCACGACCTTGGCGCCCGGCAAAATGGTCATCGAGGTTTTGAGCTTTCGGTAATCGGAGAAGGTGTCACGGGCGTTGCCGTTGAAGCCTTTGAAGAGCAGGAAGCGGCCGTCGACATGTGCGGTGAATTGGCTGGGAAACCAGATTTCGCCGTTGACGGGCGCCTGGGTGAAGTCGAACCAGCTTCCTTTTTTGATATTCACGAGCAGGCCGCCGGCTACGTGGAAGTTTTCTTCGAGATGACCGGTGAGGTGGACGATGGCGCTGTCGCGCTCGTCGACCCAGATGGTGCCGGCAAGTTCGCGCATGATCTGGTCGCTGAGATCTTTGGCGGGCGCGTGCGGATCGCCCGTGTAGTCGAAGACGAGAGTGGGGCGACCGTAGAGTAGCTCGCGGCGGGGATTGCTGAAGGTGGCGAGTTTGAGAAGCCTGCTGGCGCTGAGGTGGACCTGGTCCTTTGCAGGCTTGTTCTGCTGCGATTTCAGCTTGGCGACCCGCTTGTCGACGCGTTCCTGTTCCTTTTGCGCGTCGTCTGGCGAGAGTGGTTTGCCGTCGCGGGAGATGAGCTGGAGGACCTCAGTGTTGGCGACGTAGAAGGCCTGGTACACGTCGGTGTGGGTTTTCTTGCTGCCATTGGAGGAGAACTCGTCGGCGACCTGGGTCATGGTGCAGACGTAGGTTTTGCGGAGGCTCTCGAGGGCGTCGTAGCGGGCGCGAACGCGGGCGAGGAGTGTTTCGATATCGGGCAGGGGAGTGGGGGCGTCGGCGGATGCAGTGTCGGCCGTGCTCGGGAAAGATGCGGGTGGGGCGGGAGTCTGTGGGGCCGCGGCGAGGATGCAGGGGAAGAGGCAAAGGACTCCTGCGAGGACCCGACGGTGCATGGCCTCACTATACAGAGCGGCGGAGTCTACGAGGAGGGTGGATCGTCGTGGGAGTCCGGGTTGCGGCGATCGCGTGACCGGCGACGGAGCCAGTGAACGCCGCCAAAGCCGAGGCCGCCCGCGAGCGTGGCGATCAACGCGGCGACGACGGCAATCGCGATGCAGACGACGATCAAAAGGGAGGCGCCGGCGAGCAGAACGGATGCCGCAGTCTGCAGGATCGCGTGGATCACAGCGACGATTGCCTTGAGAAGAATCACCTGGGCTGATAGGACGCGAATCCTGGTGTGCGCGCTGTGAGCAGGATTTGTGCAGGGTTCAATTTCGAGACAGCGAGGTTTCGGCTGTATCTCGGTGAGGAGTTACTGCGAAACCGATTGCGGCGAGCCATGTTGTAACAGCGGAGAGAGCGTCCGGTGATGAGCGCGAAGTGTGGATGAGCTCGGCCGAGTTTTGAGTGGGGAAGCGAAGGCCGAAGCAGAGTTGAGGGCGGTAGGTGCAGGAGGCGAGGTCGGCGATGCCGAGCGCGGTGGTGGGCGTGCAGAGGATGGTGCGCGGAGGCGCCATGCGGTCGAGCATGGAGAAGATTTCGAGCTTGGACTCGAGCTCGTCGGGAACGAAGTCGATGGCGAGGTCGGCCTCGCGGACGGCGTCTTCCACGGTGGAGGCGAGGTGAAGCGCGCCGGCGGGGGTTTCGGACGCGATTGCGTGGTGGGCGCTGCGGAGGCGCGAGGGCATGACGTCTTCGAGGATGACGACGAAGCCGGCGCGAACACAGCGAAGTGCGAGGTCGCGGCCGGCGGCTCCTGCACCGATGACCGCAATGCGGCGCAGAGGGCAGGAGGTCTGCATGGGAGAGGAGCTACTTGGTGGTGAGCGCAGCGAGGACGGACTCGTAGCTGGGTTCGGAGTGGCGGATGTGGTCGGCGACACGGGCCTTCTCTTCGTCGGAGAGCACGGGCAGCACGGAGAGAATGCGGCGGAGGGTGACGGAGATGTCGTCAACGTAGTTCATGGTGCGGATGGCTTCACCGGAAAGAGGCACTGCTGGGTCTCCTTGCAACTTAACGAATCGTAACTCTAGTGTATCGCTGTGGCCGGGAACTGGATGTTCATGGCCTGTGAGATGAGTGGAACGATAGGTTTGTTGAGGTCCATGGGGTTGTAGTGATGGTTGTCGTCGAGCAGCATCACGTAGCCGAGCGAGGACCAGCCCCAGAAGGGATTCATGCCGTAGCCGAGGCCGGTCGTCGAGTCGTAGAACTCGCGTGTGACGGGATTGCGGTCGAGCACCATGTGGAGTGTGCGGGTGGCCAGTTCACGCGCTTGCTTTTCGTAGCGATAGTCGATGAGGCCATGGAAGATCATGTAATTGGTGGGAATCCAGGCAGGGCCGCGCCAGTTGCACTCGGTGTGACGGCGGCCTTCGTAGAAGTCGGGCTCGGTGGCGGCGTAGGTCGCGACAGGATAGGTGAGCCAGAACTCGTAGGGGTTCATCAGGTGGTCGCGTACGAGGCGGCGCGCGCGATCGGGGGGAGCGACGCCGGCCCATAACGGAAGAAAGCCCGAGACCGATTTAATCCGAATCAGCTGGCCAGTTTTTTCATTGCGGTCGTAGTAAAAGCCGTCCTTGTCGTCCCAGAAGACTTCATTGATGCGTTTGGCGAGGTGGTCGGCTTGCGCGGTATAGCTGGCGGCGTCTTCGTTTTTGCCGAGGGCGTTGGCGATGACAGCGAGGGCGCGCATCTCGCGGACGAGATAGCAGGCGAGATCGACGCCTTCGTCGTCGTAGGTGTCAAGATTGCCGGCGCGGCTGGTCTGGTTATCCATGCCGGTGGCATCGGCGCTGTTCCAGACGGGAAGACCGTTGTGATCCTTGTCGTAGGCCATCCAGCGCTGAACGAAGAGTTTGAGCTTAGCGTAATCCTGTGCGCGGAGCCACTCAAAGCTGCCGCGCTGGCGTGAGCCGAGGACGGCGAGCTGCGCGAGGAATGGCTTGAACATCTGGTGCGGCTTTGACCACTTGACCGCGAGCGTGCGGGAGATGAATCCGTCCGGCTGCTGGCGATCAAGAAACACCTGGAAGTTGGTGAAGTCGTAGGTGCTGACACCGTAATAAGAGAGATAGATGTTTTCGAAGTAGAGATCCCAGTCGTAGAACTCGCCATAGGCGTAGCCGGTGAGCAGGGGGCCGTGAGCGCCGGGGAAGTCGTGCAGGCCGCGCGTCGCGATGTCGTTGTTCAGTTCTGTGAGTCGCGCCTGGAGTGCGGCGTATTCGGTGGATCCGAGCTGTCTCTGGAGAAGGTCATGCGAGGAGCCTGCGTGAAGCGCAGGAACGAACAGCAGAGATAACAGAAGAACGGACGCGCGCTTCATGATGGAAGCACCAGTTTCCCGGCACGCGGCAGGGAAGTCAATCTTGCAGAGCAGTTAGCGTGTGGAGCCTTCCTGGATGCGGAGTGAGGCGGCGTCGGTGGGGCTGCCGGCAGATTCGCCTTCGATAGGTTTCTGGTAGCCGTCGCGGTCGGACATCTCCGTGATGGAGCAGAGCCGGACGGCGAACTCGGGCTTGAGGTCGTCGAGGCCGAAGCGCCAGGACCAGTTGCCGGAAGCGGCAGCGGGGCGGTTCATGCGGGCGTCACTTCCGAGCTCGAGGACATCCTGCAAGGGATAGATGGCGATGTTGGCGACGGAGTCGGCGGCGGCGCGGATCATTTGCCAGACGATCTCGCAGTCGTTGTGCGGGTCGACGGGACCGAGGTAGATCTCGACGTTGTTGCGCTCATCGGGAATGGTATCTTCGCGCCACCAGCCGAGCGTGGTGTTGTTGTCGTGGGTGCCGGTGTAAACGACGGTGTTGGCGACGTAGCGGTGGGGAAGGTAAGTGTGGCCGCCGCGCTCGGCGAAGCCGAACTGCAGGATGCGCATGCCGGGCATGCCGAAGTATTCGCGCAGTTCGTCGACCTCAGGTGTGATGAGGCCGAGGTCTTCGGCGACGAAGGGGAGATCGCCGAAGATTTCTTTGAGGCGATTGAAGAAGGCGTGACCAGGCGCTTTGACCCAGTGGCCGTTCATCGCGGTCTCTTCGTCGGCGGCGATGGACCAGAAGGCTTCAAAGCCGCGGAAGTGATCGAGGCGAACGAGATCGTAAAGGGCGAGGGAGCGGCGAACGCGGGCGACCCACCAGTCAAAGCCGCGCTCTTCAAGGAGGCTCCATTTATAGAGCGGGTTTCCCCAGCGTTGTCCGGTGGCGGAGAAGTAGTCGGGTGGAACGCCGGAGACGCGCGTGGGTTTCCGCTGATCGTCGAGCTCGAAGATTTCAGGGTGGGTCCAGACGTCGGCAGAATCGTAGCTGACGAAGATGGCGATGTCGCCGAGGATTTTGATTTTGCGTTCGGCGCAATAGGAGCGGAGGGCGTTCCACTGTTCGGCGAAGAAGAACTGGATGACTTGCTCGATGGCGATGTCGCGGCCGGAGTCGTTGAGGAGCGCGGTCATCGCGTCAGACTGACGGAGAGCGTACTCGGGCGGCCAGGAGATCCAACCGGAATAGTTGAAGCGGCGGCGAAGGATGGCGAACATGGCCCAGTCGGTGAGCCAGGAGATGTTGTCCTGGGCGAAACGCTGGAAGCGGGCGCGGTCTTCACCGCCAGCGCGGTCGAGGAAATTGGCGGCGGCCTCTTCGACGAGCGGGCGCTTGGCTTCGAAGGCGCGCTCGAAATCGCACGGGCCGTTGTGGCCGGGGAGACCCTGGATGCGGTCGGCGGAGAGCCAACCGGCATCGACGAGACGCTCGAGCGAGATTAAGAGAGGATTGCCGGCGAAGGCAGAGAGTGCAGAGTAGGGTGAGCTGCCGTAGCCGGTTGGATTGAGCGGGAGGACTTGCCAGAGCCGCTGCTTGGCGGCAGCGAGGAAGTCGACAAAAGCGAAGGCGGCGGGACCGAAGTCGCCGATGCCGCCATAGGAGGGGAGCGAGGTTATGTGCAGTAAAACTCCCGAAACCCGCTCAGACGTCATCGCGTTCCTTCACCCGTTTGTGGCCTGAAGCGTAGGACGTCTGCGGGCGCAAGCGGGATGCCGCCAGCCGGCATCCATTGCGCAATCAACGGAGTTTAGGGGAGGCCGCCGGGTTGCTTGCGGCTGTAGATGATGGCGCCCCCCTGTTGATAACGCTGCATCAGCGAGGTGGCGAAGAGGCCAAACGCCTCCTGGCGCTGCTGGTCGAGCAGCTTTTCGCGCATTGCCGGAAGGTTCTTGGCGATGTCCTCAGGAGTGGGCTCCTGCTTGTCAACGACCTGAGCAACCGAGCCATTGGGCCCTTCGTTGATCGGGCCCGAGATGCCGCCCTTCGGGAGGGAGAAGAGCACGGAAGCGGCACCGCTCATGGCACCGATGTCAGGAACCTGCGCGTCGTGGCCGACGAGGTCGCTGGTCTTGACGGGGAGCTTCATCTCGGCGGCGGCCTTGGAGAGATCGTTGAGGACCTTGGCGCGGTCGGCAAGCTTGATGAGCTGCGCGTTGAGGAGCTCGGGCGCCTTCTGCTCGCGATAGTCGTCGAGCACGTGCGACTTCCAGGAGGCGAAGTCGGGAGCGTGCGCGGGTTTGACATCGAGTACCTGGAAGATTGCATAGCCTTCACCGGTGGATGCGCTTTGCGGCGGAGCATTCTTGCTGGCGCTGAAGGCTGCGGTCAGAAGCGCGGTGGAATCAGGCAGGCTCGGGATTGTGGCGTCGTGTGCGATGTAGTCGGTGGTGACGACGTGGAGGTTGTGCGCCTGAGCCGTCTTCTCGAGACCGTTCTTGCGAGCTTCGGTGACGAGCTGGTTGGCGTAGTTCTGTGCGGCGGAAGCAGCCTTCTGGCTCTCGAGCGCGGCGACGATGGAGTCGTGCACTTCGGCGAGTGACTTGGTGTGTGCAGGCTGCTTCTGCTCGGTCTGGATGATGTGATAACCGAACTGCGAGCGAACGAGCCCGGAGGTCTGGCCGGGGTTGAGAGCCATCGCGGCCTGCGCATATGCGGGATCGAGACCGCTGGTCGGCATCAGAGGAAGTTCGCCGCCCTGATCCTTAGAGCCGGGATCCTCGGAGTACTTTTTGGCTAGCTCTGCGAAGTTAGCACCAGAGTGAAGCTGGTTGAGGATGTCCTGGGCCTTGGCCTTGGCTGCGGCATCGGTCTTTGCGTCGGCGCCCTTGGGTGCGGAGATGAGGATGTGCCGGGTCTTTATCTCGGCGGGGACGTTGAACTGATCCTGATGGGCGTTGTAGTAGGCCTGGATCTCGGCTTCACTGACCTGCGGCTTTCCGCCGGGAAGGCTGGCGTCGTCGAAGGCGATGAAGGTAATTTTGCGGGTCTCGGGGACCGCGTTGGCATAGCGAGCGGAGTTCTGGTTGAAGAAAGTTTGCAGTTCAGCGTCAGAAGGATTGATCGTCTTCTTGATGTCCTCTGCGGAGATGACCGCGTAGTTGAACTTTACCTTTTGGCCCTGTTGGAGATAGGCGGTGCGGACAGCGCTGTCTGAGACGGTGACGCTGCCGGTGACGAGCGATTGCAGGCGTGACAGTTCGAGGTCTTCTTTGACTTCCTTCTCAAACTGCGCGATGCCGACGCCGAAGAACTGTTCGACGAAGTTCATGTACTGCTGGTCGCCAATGAATTTGCCGCCGGGGAAGAGGTATTGCGAGAGCGGACCGGTCTGGAGCTCGCGGCGGAGGTCGTCGTCGGAGACCTGCAGGCCGAGGCGATCGGCTTCGCGAACGAGAACAGCGCGCTCAACCTGCTGCTGGCCGACCCGGTTCATGAGAATAGGGCGCGCGAAGTCAGGGTAGTGCTGTTGCTGCATCTGGCGTTCGGTCTGCTGCGTGACCTCCTGCATGGTGATGGCATCGCTGCCACCAAAGAGACGGCCCCAGAGTCCGGGAGCGTGGACGGTCGCGAACAGGGAGGTGTTGTTCGATGTGTCGTCACCACTGAAGATGCCGGGCACCAGGGTGATGACCATGGCGACGCTGGCGGCGGCGATGATGACGCCGAAGAGGATCTTGGTGGCTTTGTTGTCCTGCTGAAAGATGCGGATCATGCCTGGTTGACGACCTTCACTTCAAAACGAGACGTGGAGTGGTCTCGTGTGCCCGGGGATTTTTGCGCAGGATAATGGGGTCTCGCTGCCGAGACGTGTCACGCCTGCTTGCAGGGGCTTCGTCCTGAGTATAAATCAGCAGCGCGGGTGAGATTCAGGCTGAGAGCGTGTCAATGGGCGTGGGCTGATTCGAAAAGAGAGAGGGCTGCGGAATCCGCAGCCCTTGTGTTGTCAGCTTTTAGTGATCAGCGGCCGTAATAGGGTGCGTAGTAATAGCCGTAGTACGGGCTGTAGTAGCGACGCATCGGCGGCTGCCGCTGCGGGTTGGGCCCGGCAGCGTAGGCCAGGCGAGCCATTTCCTGCTCGGAGACGGTCTTCACGACGGCGGGCTGCGCGAGCTGGAAGGTGATGACAGCCTCGGGTGGGACGATGACGCGTCCGCTGGGCGATGAGGCGGATCCGGCAACGCCGACGCCTGCACCGGCGACTGCGCCGACGGCTGCTCCCGCGCCGCCCCCGGCAATGCCGCCGATGATGGCGCCGAGGGCGCCGAGGCCAATGGCGCTGTTGGCGGTCGTGGTGGATTTGTCACGGCCGTGCTGCTCCCAGAGTTGGGTCTCAAGCGGATAGTTGACGCCTGCAAGGGTGACGCTGTTGATGGCGAGGCTGAGCTCGCCGCGGCCGCTAAGTGTGCCCGCTTTGGAGGCGTCTACGACGGTGCCCTGGACAGAGGCTCCGCGGGGAATCGCGATCGCACCATCGGCGGCTACGTCGTTGATGACCGTGCCGTCAAAGGGTGTGCCGGGCTTGATGTGATTGGAGTCCAGGCCGCGATTGATGCGGATACGCAGCATCGCTCCTTCGGGAATGGTGACCTGAATGCCAGCCTGCTGTCCTCCGGGAGGGGCGTAAGCCTGATCCGGACCGTTGTTATATAGCGGGCGGCGGGGCGGAGGACCATACGGTTGCGGCTGTCCCTGGTAAGGCTGCTGCTGTTGCCCGTAGGGCTGTCGGGGGTATTGCTGCGCCTGACCGGGATACTGCGGAGCTTGACCAGGATACTGCTGCGGTTGTCCGGGATATTGCTGCGTTTGGTCGGGATATTGCTGCGGCTGTCCGGGATATGGCTGCGCCTGACTCTGGTCCTGCGGAGGACCATAGCCGCCGGGATACTGCGGGCTGTTGGGTGGACCGTACGGCTGCTGCTGATGTTGACCCTGCGGAGGACCATAGTCGCCCGGGTATTGTTGATTAGCCTGAGGTGCAGTGTTGGGATCCTGCGGCTGGTTCTGCGGAGGGCCATAGCCGCCGGGATACTGGCTGCCGTCCGGCGACTGCTGCACGCCGTTCGGCGGTTGCGGCTGCTGGTTATAGTCCGGCTGTGGCTGGTTGGGCGGGGGCGGGGCGCTGTTGTCGGCTTGCTCGGAGGCCGACGGCGCCGGAGCGTAAGTGCCATCTGACTGCAACTGGCCGTTGGAGGGAGGCTGCTGAGATGCCTGCTCGGACTGAGCCGATTGATCAGCGGGGTTGGGTTGATCGGCTGCTGAGGCCTGATCGGAGGCTGAGGCGGAGTCGCCAAGGGACAGCTCGTCAACGACCTTCTTGACCCCGACAGCGCGGGCGACCAGATTTTCGGCCTTGGTGCGCATCGCCTCGTCGTTCACGTTGCCGGTGAGGGTGACGGTGCCGTACACGGTGGACGATTGGATGTTCTGCGTCGAAAGCTCGGGGGCGCTGGCCAAGGCGCGGAGGACGTTGGCCTCGATCTGGGCGTCTGTCATGTTGCCCTGGGCTGGCTGGTTCTGGCCGAAGGCTGCCGTGCCCAGGATCAAGCTGCCAAGGAAAATAGGGTGACCGATACGGGAAAAGCCTTTCGGGCTCATAGTCTGTGTGCTCCTGGGGCGCCGAGGTATCGGACGAGAGTTTCGCAGACACTTCGGGCAGGCGCCGTCCATCAAATCAGACGCTACTTGGAAGGAAAAGTTCCGCTCGGACTTTGCATTCCGGTAATAACGCGGGTACACCGGCCACTGGCGGATGCACGCCCGTGGCGGGCAGTTTGACCCAGGGTGCAGTGAGTGGCATCATAAGGATGCGGGGTGGAGCAGCCCGGTAGCTCGTTGGGCTCATAACCCAAAGGTCGCAGGTTCAAATCCTGCCCCCGCAACCATTTAGCGAAACTTCCAACCCGGAATAACCCGGTGTAAGAGCAACGAACATTTGCTCCACCGGGTTTTCGCACGTTTGGACCCTCGCTGTCATGGGTTTAATTGCCCCTCAAGATTCTGTTAACGACAGCCGTATTGGCCTCGCGCTTCGCTCCCATCAGCGCGTTGCCGTATACGTTCATCGTGGTCGAGATTTGTGCATGCCGCATGAGTTTCTGCTGCACTCCCATGGGTGCCCCGGTGTCGTCCAGCCAGGAACGGTAGGTGTGCCGGAACGTGTGCCAGCCAACGCCGGCGTACTTCCCGGCCGCCTCCCAGCGCTCATCATGAATGAGAAGCCGCTTGCCGTTCGGCGTAGGCGAGTCCTGCACACACCAAACACCTGCCGCTGCCTCGCACTTCGGACAAGCCACAAGACAGCAACCAGCCGGCCGGATGTAGTCCTGCTGGATGGGTGCTCCGTGGTAGTGGCGAGCCGTCATGGGGCTTGGAAAGAGCAGGTGCAACCCGGTCAGCCGGGTTGGGATGTCCTCCGGAGCGTGGCGGGACTGGCTCCGCCGCCATTCGAGAAGGAGCGTCGCAAAGTCGGGGTCAAGCGGGAGCTCGTCTTCCGAGTACTCCGTCTTGACCAGCTTCACGCGTCCGTGAACGACGGCGCGGGTCACCCTCATGCTGAGGTTTTCAAAGCTAATGTCTGACCACTCCAGGGCCAGCACTTCCTCTGACCTCAGCCCGGTGCACTGAGCCACGATCACCATCGTCCGGTAGGGCTCCGGCAGCAGATTCAGGATGAGGTAGTACTGGTCCGTTGTCAGAACAACCGGCTTCTTTCGACGTTTGCTGATGCCCTTGATCTCGACCAGCTCCATCGGATTCCGCTGCCAATCGACCATCTCCCACAGCATGGCCTTTTCATACAAACGGTGCATGATGGCCTTGATGTGTCCTTTGGTCTTCGGAGCGACGTCCATGTTTCGGAGCCATTCCTGTACCTTCATCGGCTTCAGCCGGGTTATGCGAGTGGAGCCCCACTCGGCACGGACCCGCTTGATGACGCTGAGGTAGGAAAGCGCGGTCGAGTAGCTCAGATCTCCTGCCCGGTCGCAGGTCTGGCCGGGACGGGTCTTTTTGATCTCGAGCAATCGCTCCTCTTCGATGAACCGGTCAAGAAGAGCGTGAAACGTGGGCTCAAGGACGGCCAACGTGGGGTTATCAGAGTTGAGTTTGAGCACAAAGGCTTCCAAGTGCCGCTCGACCGCGGTCTGCGTCGGAAACTGTTCTGTGCTGAAGTACATGGACTTTTCTTTGCCGGTTTGGGGGTCCGCGTACCGGTACTCCCACGCCGAACGGTTATTGGCCCGCGGCACGCGCCGCAGATAGCCACGTTGATAGCGTTGCCGAGTGAATTTCAAGAACACCGTTCCTGTCTAGTCACGCCGGCGTGATCGGTTGTGTTCGAGTTTATGCCATGTTCCAGCCAGGAATTCAGCGAACTGAGGCGGAATCGCCAGCGCTTTCCGACCTTAAAGGCTGGCACCTCGTGTCCGCGGGCCTTCGCCTCCAAGGTCTTCCAATGCATGCCCAGAACGGCCGATGCTTCGTGCAAATCCAGGAGCGGCTCGAAGGTGGTCGTCGGCTGGGCCGGAAGAGCTGAAAATGCCCGCGCTGTGACTGGATGGCGTACGGACGCCACAGGTTTGCGCCTCGTCGTCGGCTCGCGTTTGGGCTCGGGCATAACGCCACCTAACGGTGCGAAACGCTCCGCTTTCTGGTGAGGACCACCAGACGCTTCACTGAAATCCTGATTGCGGTTGGGTTCCATGAGACCGCTCCAATGCTGAAGAGGTTCCATGTCCACCGTTGCTCGTGTCCAATGAGTTTCCTGCCCAACGTTATGAGTCGAGCGCATAACGCCCCGAACTGCCGGAGCCGTGTCGTGCCGGCGCGCATAGGCAATAGGCAAGGTTGACCGCGTTTCCGTGTTGTTAGCAGACGTACCTCCCGGCTGGTCGATATGCTCCAAAAGGCAGAAACTTCAAAGCTAAATATGGAGTCTAAGTAGATGATGATCCAATCCGTGGACGCGGATGGATACACCCGCGATGAGAATCAGGCGGGCATTGGGGGCGGGCCATGCAGCGCTTCGTCGACGTTCGATCCCTCGTAGCCATAGTGACTCTTTCCGAAGAGTTGAGCTTTACGCGAGCCGCCAAGCGGCTGGGCATGAGCCAGTCCGGACTCAGCAGGCATGTCAGCTCCCTCGAACAACGGCACCGAATCAAGCTCTTCGACAGAGATCATGCCAATGTGAGCCTCACCGACGGCGGCCGTGCCTTCGTGGAGGAGGCCAAGCTGTCGCTTTTGCACGACGAGCGTGCCCTGCAAGCGGCGAGAACAGTTGCGGAAGGCGTTGAGCATAGTCTGAAAATTGGGCGATCGCCGTTCACTGATCCCTTTCTCACCTCGGCCCTTCTTGCGATTCGCCTTCCGCTCTATCCGAACTTGCACGTGCATCTGCACAGCGATTTCGCGCCGGAACTCGTACACGATGTGATCGTGTCCAAGCTCGACCTGGCACTCATAACCAACCCTGGTCCGAACCGCAAGCTGACGACAACCAAGGTCAGCGAAGCCCCTCTTTACGCGGTGCTTCCTGCCGGCAGTCCGCTTCTTCAGAAAACGGCCGTGACGCTTGTCGACCTGAGCGACCAGACCTGGATACTTTTCGAGAAGAAAGCGCATCCTCTCATGTATGACACGATCCTGCGGCGCGCCGAAGAGGAAGGCATCGCCGTCAAAGACGGTCAGAAGGTCTTGAGTGCTGAGGATGCGGCACAGCTTGTCTCCGAGCATCTTGGTGTGGCCTTTGTCAGCATGCCGGGCGCCATGAAAATCGCACAGCAAGGCGCGGAGGTGCGCCCGGTAGATGATCCGGAGCTAGTGCTCACCGTTTGCCTCGCTTCACGCGCAGACAACCGGTCGAAGCTGGTAAGCGAATTCGCGCGCGCCTTTATGCGCCGTATCGCGCAAATCAAAAAGCCACCGCAGGGGGTAAAAGATGGGCTGACCGGGAACGGCACTGTGCAGCTCGCGAGCTGAAGGAGCTAATATTGGCAGTGGTCAATCGTTCGGAGCAAAATGGCTTAATGGTTTGCCGTAGATCTTCGAGAGTTCCCAGAGCTCCACAATGTCGAGGACGCGCTCACCTGATTCGCACTTGTTCAGGTACGAGTGTGACATTCCCATCTGTAACGAAACGTCGCGCTGGGTCAGACCGGCTTCAAGCCGCGCGGCGATCAATCGCTGCAGTACCCCGTCGTAGTAGGCGCGCAGTTTGGCGTTCCGGCCTTTTCTCGATCTCCTCGCCTCTGGTTGTTTGCGCCCTGCCACACCCCAAAGTGTGGTGATCTGTTGACGAATCCCCTAATAAGGGACACTCTGGGTACGAGTTCAGGAAGAAGACACCGGCATGGAACAACCGCGCATAGATTTCCCTGAAGTCGCCGGTAAGGCTGTGGCGGAGCTATCCGTTCTTTACGATCCGGTATACGGCCGTGAGGTTCTCGTTCGCTTCACCGACGACACGCAACTCTCGATCTGTGTGGGTGTGAAGCAAACGATTGATGCTCGATATTGCCAGGAAGATACGCCGGACAAACCGATCTTTGTCCGACACGAGTAGCAGGCTAAGTGAACTACCCAATTGTTAGCTATGGCGCGTGGCCTATAAACATGCAAGATGCCGAAAGCACGCCTTCCAGTTGAAGAACCGCTCGATCAGTACACTGGCAATTTGGCGACTAGCGAAGAGGGTCACACGATTGAAAGAGACTGGCTCATTACCACGGCATCACCGTCCTGCCTTGATGTAGCTCCAACCTCGCTCCTGCGCCTTTACCACCTCGGCGACGCCAGAGGGCACTGTCTCGACTCCCGGCGTCAGATCAGCAGCCGTGATGTGTTGCATGCGCATCGAGTGTTCGCAGGCAACGAAGCGGACGCGCTTCGCGATGAGAGCAGTGATTTCCTGCTCCGAGGAAGAGCCTTTCTTCACGAAAGCGAGGCCCGGGCCATACGCTACCACCTCGACCTGGGTTGAGCCCGGCTCGAAGGCAGTGAGCACATTTCGAATGTTTCCGAGTGTGAGCTTCCAATCGGCCTCGTCACTCGAGGTCAACGCGAAAACGACGTGGTGTGTCACGGTTTGTGAATGGGCCAAGGACGGCGTCAGGAACAAACCAAAGGCCAATACAAACATCATTGTCCGGCGAAGCTTCATCGAGTTCTCACTTTGTTGCAAGTAGTTTCACGGCTAAGAGAATCAATAAGGCGGCGAACCCTCGCCGGAGGACGAGCGGAGAAAGAGTCTGAGCCCAGGCTCCGCCCAGCCATCCCCCAATTGCGAATCCTGCGGCGACGAGCAGTGCGAGTCTGACGTCGACATGCCCCGCCTTGTAATACGTCCAGAAGGCGAAAACGCCAATCGGGAGCAGGAGGGTTGCGACCGATGTTCCCTGGGCTTTGATCTGCGACATCCCGTAGAAGTAGACCAGCGCTGGAATCAGGAAAGCGCCTCCACCGATCCCGATGAGACCAGAGATGATCCCGATGACGGCCCCAAGAAGCAGGCCACCTGCCATTGCCAGAGGCGTCATGCCCGCGCCTTATTCCAAGGCATGCGTCCGAGGAGCGATGCCATCATGCAGGTATTGCTGACACCCGCGAACACAAGCCCGCAGCCCACAAGCGCCGTACCGATGAGGAAATAGTGCGACGTGGTGACTCCGAGAAGAACGGTGACGGCCACGAGTGCCCCTGCGACCGTTCTCACCTGACGCTCCATCGCCCAGGGTTGGCGCGACTCCTTCACGACGGGCTTTCCGGCAGCGCTCCATGCGTCCATTCCGCCCGGGAGCACAATCGCGTCCGTGAAGCCTCGTTGGATCAGTTTCTGGCGCGCCTGCTCGGCACGGCGTCCGCTCTTGCAGACCAGCAGCAGCGGACGCGATTTATCCCACGCACTGCAGGCGTCTCCTACGGTTGCGAGCGGTACGAGTTGAGCGTTCTGAATGTGGCCTGCGGCGAACTCCGGGTACTCCCGTACATCGATGATGGCTTGCGTCATCGCTTCTCCTTGTGCATGTATCACCATATGGTGATATTATCACGTCATGGCAACACCCGAAATGAGCGACAAAATGCTGGCACTCGTTGCGAAGCGCTTTCGCCTCTTAGGCGAGCCTTTCCGCCTGCGGCTCCTACAACAGCTGGAGTCAGGCGAGAAGTCCGTGAACGAGTTGGTGGAAGCCCTCGACGGCAATCAACCCAACGTATCGAAGCACCTCGCACTGCTGCACGATGCGGGACTCGTCGGACGGCGGCGGGACGGGACGACCGTCTTGTACTGCATCAACGATCCTGTCGTCTTCAAACTCTGCGCCCTGGTCTGCAGGAATGAGGCAGAGAAGAGTCAGCGTGAATTCGAGGAACTCAATGGAGTCAAGAAGGGCGGCAAAGCAAAATGACCATCGACCGTTTCGAAATTCCGGGGTTGGCCCAGTATTCGTATGTCGTGTCCTCGGAGGGACGTTGTATCGTGATCGATCCGATTCGGGACACGGATCGTTACGTCCAGTTTCTCGAAGAACGCGGGCTCACTCTTTCGGCCGTTGTCGAGACGCATATTCATGCGGACTTCGCATCGGGAGCGAAGGCCCTTGCTGAGGCGACCGGGGCGGAACTGGCGCTCAGCGCGCATGACGATGGCGAACACTACCAGTACCTGATGCCGCACCGTTCTTTGCAACACGGGGAACGCATTGAGATTGGGTCGGTTCGTCTCGAAGCGCTTCACACGCCGGGACACACGCCCGAACACCTGTCTTTTGTTCTGTACGACACCACGCGCAGCGAGACGGAGCCCCTGGCGCTGTTTTCGGGAGATTTCCTGTTCGTCGGCTCAGTAGGCCGCCCGGATTTGTTGGGAGAAGACGCCAAGCTCGGCTTGGCCCATGAACTGTTCCATAGCCTGCATCGCCGGATGGACGCACTTCCCGATAGCGTTCAGGTGTACCCCGGACACGGCGCCGGTTCCCTTTGCGGTGCGGGAATGAGCGAGAGGGCCGAATCGACCTTGGGCTACGAGCGCAGAACGAACCCGCTTTTCGGCCTTTCGGAAGACGCGTTCGTTGCGGAAATACTTCGGAGTGTGCCTCCGATGCCGGCATATTACCCGCGCATGAAGGAGCTGAACTCGCGGGGAGCGGTGGGCGTCTCTCCTCTCCCGGGTGGCATCTCCCTGTCGGCAGCGGAGGTGCGGGCTCTGGCTGGCGCGAGGGATGTGGTTGTACTCGATCTCCGGCGTCCGGAGGCGTTCGGGGGCGCGCACGTTCCCGGAGCCATCAACATAGGAGCCGGACAAAACCTGTCTCTGTGGGCAGGCTGGCTTCTCGATCCCCAAAGCAGGATCCTCTTGATAAATGACAAGGGCGACGACGAAGAAACTCGTCGCGGGCTGGTTCGCGTTGGTCTGGACAACATCGTCGGTTTCCTGAAGCAAGGGATGCCCGCATGGATCAATTCAGGTCTTGAATTCGAACGCACAACACAGCTCTCAACCGAAGAGGTGCGGAAGGGATCAGCGGACAAGCTGGTGCTGGACGTCAGAAGTGATGCCGAGTGGAAGGCAGGGCATATCGAAGGCGCAAAGCACATCATGCTTGGTGACCTTCCATCCTCCATCGCCGGTCTTCCGTCAGACCGGCCGATTGTCAGCGTCTGCGGCAGTGGATACCGCTCCAGCATTGCCTCCAGCCTGCTGGCGCGGAGTCGATCTCAACAGAGCGAAAGCATGGATGGTGGAATGTCCGCGTGGTATCAGCGCAAGTTCCCTACCGAAACCGCAGCGCGGTGACGAACCCTCACAACCGTCGAAGGAGTTTGCAAATGGAGCCACTGACGCGTCGTTCTTTTGTGGAGAAAGCCGGCATGGGCCTGGCCGCGGCCAGCGCTGTTGGAATACCGCCGTCTCGTTCCGAAGCTCAACTTGTGTATCGCAAGAGTGATTGGAACCTGGAGCCATTCAACCGCCTTGTGCATGGCGCGGCCTTGGTGAAGCAGGTCTACGACATCCGCGCGATTGCCGACGGTAAGTTTCTCAACAATGTGAAGAATTCACTGAACGGCTTGCATTTTGGTTTTGGTGTGCCGGAAGACCAGATCCGGGTCGTCGTAGCGATGCATGGTCCCTCGAACATGCTGAACTTCGACGACGCCGCATGGCAGAAGTACCGCATTGGCGAGCTGCTGGGTGTGAACGACCCGGCGAGCGGCTCCCCGGCAACGAGGAATCCGTTCTTTGCAAAGAAAGACACCGGTGGCTCGGACCCGAACGATCCCTCCTCGATGTTGCAGGACACAAGCATAGAAGCCCTTCAGAGCCGCAAGGCAGTCTTTCTAAGCTGCCATACGGCAACTGAGGAGCAGGTGCGCTCCTTCGTAAAGAGCGGCAGGATGCAGGGTGAACCGGAGGCGATCGTCAAGGATCTCCAGGCCCATCTCATTCCGGGCGCGATCGTGGTTCCTGCCATGGTGGCGGCCATTGCCATCCTTCAGACGCAAGGACATTACAGCTACATCACTGTGTAGGAGAGCGCAATGCATGTTGTCCGTTACGCCGCCATCCTCGCGCTCGGCTTGCCAATTGCAAGCTTGGCACAATCGATGCCGCCATGGAGCAATGGAATGAACAATCCTGCACCGGAGAAAGACCAGATTCTCGGCGCTGCCGATGTGGACAATGTGCCCGACCTGCACGGAAACCCTGAAGGCGCTGCACTTGTTCTCTTCGTCGGCGGCAATCAATTCTTTGTGATGCCTGCGCTCATCCGAGGTTTCGAGCGAAACCATCCTGAACTGCGCGGCCGCATCTTCTATGAAACCTTACCGCCCGGACTTCTGCGGAAGCAGATGGAGGAAGGCGGTTTACTGACGTTGGGCAACCTAACTCTCCGCGTGAAACCCGATGTCTACGAAGCCGGCGCCCAGACGATCGACGAACTGGTGAAGACGGGCGCCATCGATCATGCGACGCGCTACACCACAAACAATCTTGAAATCATGGTTGCGAAGGGAAATCCAAAGGGGATCAAGTCTCTCCGAGACCTTGCGCGGGGCGACCTTCGCCTGTCCATGCCCAACCCGAAAATGGAAGGGGTGGCGCGGCAGATTGCAGAGTCGCTGCGTAAGGCCGGCGGTGATGCGCTGGCGGACACGTTGTACCGCGCGAAAGTCGACGACGGCAGCGCCTATCTGACAGAGATTCACCACCGTCAGACGCCTATGCGGATTATGGCTGACAAGAGCGATGCTGGCGTCGTGTGGTCGTCGGAGGTTCGCTTCCAGGAACAGGCCGGGAATCCATTGGAGGGTGTGAAGATCCCAGCCGCCGAGAACGCGGTGGGCACATACTCTGCTGGTGTCGTTACCGGTTGTGCGCACCGGCAAGCGGCGGAAGCCTGGGTTGCCTACCTGAACTCGGATGAAGCACAACAGGCGTACGCACAATTCGGATTTCGACCCGTCACAGCTCACGACGCACGGTCGAAATGAAACGCCTTGCGTGGCTCTCCGCATCCCTCATTCTCGCCGTATACCTTCTGGCGATTATGCTTGGATTGCGAACGCGGGACCTGTCCTGGGTGAGCGGATCCAAGGCACCCGTTCTGCAGTCCATGTGGACACCGCCGCCGCGCGGTACGATTCCGCCGGACCATACCGGCGACCTCATCCGATTCGGCGAGCAAATTTTCAACGATACCCGTCTCTATGTGCCGGCGCACGCGCGGGCCGCCGTAAGTTGCAGCGACTGCCATGCGGCTGGTGGAATCCAGCCTTTTGCTTCCCCAGTGGTCGGCTTGCCGGCGCTCTTTCCGATGTACAACCAGCGCGCTGGGCACGTGATCTCGTTGAAAGATCGCATTCAGGAATGCTTTGTTCGCAGCGAGAACGGTACACCGCTCAACTACGAAGGTCCGGAAATGAACGCGATCGTCGCATACATAAATTGGCTATCGCAGCCGCGGCCCAACGAGCAGCGCTTCATCGGGCGGGGCCTGGTGTCACTGCCGTCATTAGCTCCTGACCCAGTACATGGAGAATCTATCTACGCGTCTCAATGCGCAGGTTGTCATGGAGCACATGGTGAAGGTTTGCCGCCACAATTTCCGCCGCTCTGGGGGCCGTCTGCTTTCAATGATGGCGCAGGTATGAATGGCATCCCGAAAATGGCTGCCTTCGTTCAACACAACATGCCTCAGAACCGCATGGGAATCTTGTCTGCTCAGGATGCCTACGATGTTGCCGCCTTCATTCATCAGCAACCGCGACCTGCCTTCAACAAGGCTTACGCACACTTCTAGCTCCGAGGAGAACATCAGTGATCGATTCCGACATCAAGGAGCGGCCTTCCGTCCACAACAGCAAATGGGTTAAGCGGCTGCCGGCCATTTTCTTTCTCGGAGCAATTTCTTACCTCTTCTTCCGGAACCAGGTCTACGCCGCGCCGAAGGCTGTGCGGTTGGATACACTCCACCTGCAGCGACTCGACGGCACAGAACTGGATGCTGCGGATCTCAAAGGCAAGGCGGTCGTCCTCAACTTCTGGGCACCATGGTGTCCGCCTTGTCGTCTCGAGATGCCGTGGCTTCAGAAATTACAAACTACTCACCCGGAGTTGAAAGTCGTCGGCGTCGAAGACGACGCGGACGAGTACGGGAACGCGATTGACTTCGCTCAACGTGCAGGCATTTCGTTTTTGCTCGTTCGCAATAACCAGTTTGTCGATGACGAATTCGGAAGGCTTCCTGGGCTGCCAACAACGCTATACCTGTCTCCCAGCGGGCGCGTCGTGCACACCATCACGGGTGTTGTCCCTGAAGCAGTCATGGAACACCTTGCTCGCGACGCTGAGCGGTCAAGATGAAAGGTGCGAGGCAGTTTAAAGGCCGTGCGCAATTTATTCATCCGAGCGCTAGCCGCTTAGACCTGGCCGCAAACGCTGAGCAGCCGTTCTCCCGCAGGAATGTATGCGCGCCGCCGAATGGCGACAGTCAAAAGAGAAAGGGGCTTCCGTCTTCGCCACAAAACGCTTGTATCGGATGTTGAAGTCCACAAGGTAACGCCTGTCCCGGTACACTCAACCCATAGCCGAGGTTGCCTTCCTGGCGTGCGCCTCAGCGCACAGAAAGCATGAGGTGGACTTCCGGGCAGGAACGAGACTGTTACAAAATTCCAGAGCCGCTGCACGCACAAAGGCGGCCGAGCTTCCCTGCGGGTCGGATCGGAACGGTGAGGTCTAGGCGAGGCTCTCTTGCGAGATCAGGGCTTCGACTCTGCTCTTTACCTCATCACGAATCGCCCTAACCTCTCCCAAAGATAGGCCCTTCGGATCGCAGAGCGGCCAATCATCGCGTCGCAGACCAGGAACGTAAGGGCACTTGTCGCCGCAACCCATTGTGATGAGAAGCTGGGCGTGCTTCGCTAGCTCTTCCGTGAGCCTCTGAGGCTGCGCACCGCTGAGGTCAATCCCAACCTCCTGCATCACAGCCAGCACTTCAGGATGGACACGCTTACCGGGCTCGGTACCTGCTGATACAGCATGCGCCTTGCTCGATGCGGCAAGCTGATTAAAGAACGCGGCGGCCATCTGCGACCGCCCGGCATTGTGAACACACGCGAAGATAACGTTCAGCATCTCGTCTCCTAGGCGCAGCAAGACGGCCCGCAGCATGGTGCTGTTGTGACGGTTGCTCCGCCGTTCGGCTTGACCGCGTAGACCTTAATGCTGGCGGCCGCGCTGTTCACGTCGTATTTCGAGAGCAGGTCTGTCAGTTCGCTGTGCAGTGTGGCCGGATCGGGTTCCGGAGCGCAGCACGATCCCACATCCATTGCCGGAGAGCAACAGCCGGACTGGTTCTCGACCTTGGCGTAAGCGTTGAGGTCTGCCCCGCTGTCCACGATCTGCACATGCTCGAATCCAGCAGCCAGCAGACCCGCACGGTAGTCCTCGATGCGTATTGCCCCGGCGATGCAACCCACATACGCGGCCATGCTGCGGGCGAGAGCTTCCGGTAGTTCGGCCTTGAGTGCGATGTCGCTTACCGCAAACCGGCCTCCAGGTTTGAGAACGCGAGCGATCTCGCGGAAGACAGCAGGTTTATCTGGCACGAGATTGATGACGCAATTGGAGATGACGCAGTCCACCGACGCATCCGGCAAAGGAATTCGGTCGATCGTGGACTGATAGAACTCTACGTTGGTGTACCCGCCCGCAGCGGCGTTTGCGCGTGCCCGGTCGATCATCGCGGGAGTCATGTCGACGCCGATAGCTCGGCCCTGCGGACCGACCTTCTTCGCTGCCAGGAACACATCGAGACCGCCTCCAGAGCCAAGATCCACCACAACCTCGCCGCGACGGAGGTTCGCCGTCGCCGTCGGATTCCCGCACGACAAGCCCATGTTGGCCTCTGCTGGAATAGAGGTCAGCTCCTCCGCCGAGTAGCCGAACGCCTCTGCCACGGCCTTCACACCTTCATCGTTACTAGACAACGTGCTCTCCGCGACCGCGCCATACTTCGACCGCACTGAATCCAGAATCTGCTCCGCCATGTAGACCCTCCCCAACAAACACATTCGTCAGGGTGAATATATCCATTGCCACCGAATTCGTCAAAGCGTATACATGACGCATGGGTCGAAAAGCTCAGTTCGATATGCAGCAGTTCTTCCAGGCGCTTGGGGATAATACCCGGCTCCGGCTGCTCAACTTGATGGCAGATCAAGAGGTTTGCGTCTGTTACTTCGTCGAAGTGCTCGGCGGCCCTCAGCCGAAGATCTCGCGGCATCTCGCGTACCTGCGGAGCGCTGGAATCGTTTCCGCACGGCGCGATGGCAAATGGATGCACTACCGGATCGTGATGCCGCCACACATCGGAGCAACACAGATTCTCCGGCAGACGCTCGATTGGCTGAAGGAAGACAAAGCGATGCAGGCAGACCGGGCGCGTCTCACAAAGGCTTGCTGTGCGCCTGCAAAGTTTGACCTTGAAGGCGCTCCGCTCCCCGTCCCGGTCGTTGAACCATGCTGCGAGGTTCGCTGATGGCTACTGTTACAAAAGGTCAGGTGTGCGCTCCGGTGGCGAAACGCAAGCACCTGTCGTTTCTGGACCGCTTCCTGACGCTCTGGATATTTCTCGCGATGGCCGTGGGCGTCAGCATCGGTCATTTCGTTCCTGGCTCGCCTGCCTTCGTCAACCGCTTTCAAAGCGGCACAACAAACGTCCCCATCGCGATCGGCCTGATCATCATGATGTTCCCTCCGCTGGCCAAGGTGCGTTATGAGAAGCTGCACGAGGTCTTTCGCAACAAGCGGGTGCTCGGCCTCTCCCTTGTGCAGAACTGGATCGTTGGCCCATTCCTCATGTTCGGCCTTGCGCTGTTCTTCCTGCGGAGCGAACCCGCATACATGCGCGGTCTCATCCTCATCGGCATTGCCCGCTGTATTGCGATGGTGCTGGTGTGGAATGAGCTGGCAGAGGGTGACGCGGATTACGTCGCGGGTTTGGTCGCCATGAATAGCGTCTTTCAGGTGCTCTTCTACAGCGTCTATGCGTGGGCGTTCATCACCGTGCTGCCCAGGTGGTTCGGGTTGCAGGGCGCAGCCGTCCAGGTGGGCATTGTTCAGATTGCAAAGAGTGTGGGCCTGTATCTCGGCGTCCCATTCGCCGCTGGCTTCCTCACCCGATACGCGCTCATTCGAGCCAAAGGTGAAGAGTGGTATCGAACACGCTTTGTCCCTCGTATCAGCCCGCTAACGCTGATCGCGTTGCTCTTCACCATCCTGGTTATGTTCTCCCTGAAAGGTGACTTGATCGTCCGGCTCCCCTTGGACGTGGTGAAGATCGCCGTGCCGTTGGTCGTCTACTTCGCCGTGATGTTTCTCGTGAGCCTCTGGATGGGAAAACGGCTGGGTGCGAATTATGCGCAATCAGCCACACTTTCGTTCACCGCGGCCGGAAACAATTTCGAACTGGCGATCGCAGTGGCTGTTGCTGTGTTCGGGTTGAACTCTGGCGAGGCGTTCGTAGGAGTCGTGGGGCCGCTGATCGAGGTGCCAGCGCTGATTGGACTCGTGAATGTTGCCTTATGGATGCGTCGCCGTTATTTCAAGGCAGAGGCTAGAGGATTCGACATCCATCCGATTGAGGATGCGCCCTAACCGGGAAAGCGTATGGACGGTCACGGTTGATCCGCGGGTGGTCTGATCGCTGACGACAAGCCGACTTCCCGTTTCTAATCTGGCTGAGCACATTGGCTGTTTTGCGTGACTCGAGAAGCGTAAATCCTTAGAAGGGGGCTTGGTGGCACTTCATTCTCGGCACGTCTATGAGACCCCTTACAATAGCGCAAATGAGGTGCTACGCGTATGCCGATGAATCTGGCAATTCCGGGCTCAAGCTCTTTGGGGACCAGCAAGACACATTCTGGACCGGCACCCTCATCTCATTTTCCGATCTGGATAGTCGATACGGCGCGTTTCACCAAGAACTACTCCACTTGGCAGGGAAACCGGAACTCCACGGCAATGAACTGGGCTTTGGTCGAATTGAAAAGATAGCGGCTCGCCTTGCCTGGTTCATCCGTGAGAAGAAGATTCGCTTCTCATTTGTCCGCATCTTCAAGCCGTATCTTGCTACCACGAAAATGTTCGACCTCGCGTTCGATTCGGGAGCGAATCCGGCAGTTCCGCCCCAGTCCTATGGTATACGCCAGCTTCGATTGATCAATCTGCTTCATTTTTCCCAGCTTCTTGCTACGGAGGATCTTAATGAATTTTGGAGTCTATTCCAGGCCCAATCTCCGGAGCGATTCGGGAAACTTCTGGCTTCCATACGGGACCGCGTAAAACATACGCCCTATGACAAGCGAAGCAAGCAGATCCTAACCGAGGCTCTAGATTGGGCCAGTCGGCACCCGGAAGAGGTGTTGGACCCTTTTGGAGAACGGGATTCTCCAAACTTCGTAGCCTTTACCGCGATCTTCGACCACCTGCACAGCTTTCATGAGGAGACCGGCCATACGATTGGTAGCTTCGTCCACGACGAGCAGAATCAATTCGTACCGAAGTTCGTCGAGGCATTCGATCTCCTCTCGAAGTTTCACGGCGATGAGAAGAGTCCGTTTTCGATGGCATCTGATATCTCCCCAATCTCAAGTTTCGATTGCACGCTGGACATTCGCTCCTCCTCCGCCAGCTTCGGTCTACAACTAGTCGATGTGTGCATATGGTTGGCGAAGCGGGTGATCGAGAAGCGCAATGAGCCTCGGGGGAATTGTGCCACTCTCTTTCAGTGTCTAGCCGAACGGAGCTACATCAAGGAGTATGACTTCGACATGCTCGTGCGTGAGGTGAAAGCTGGTGCGGACCTACTGGCGCAATGCGAACTCACTGAGGAAGAGATCGCGAAGGCGCGGCGAGACCTTGCCGCGATCGAGGAAGCACGTAAAAGGCGATTGTCCGCAAATCCATGACGCATATTTTTGCTGGAACTTCAGAGCTTAGAGTGTCGTTCCGAGCGAGGATTACCAGCTCACCAATCTATGGCTGCGCAGAAATGCCTCTAAAGGCGAAACATTTGCCGGTCGTGGAAGTGCCAGCTTCCCGATGAGACGACGGAGGTGCCGCTCTCGCCTCGCTCTATCGGCTGATAGACGAAAGCGTTTCACCCTTGTGCTACCCGATCCGGAGAAGTGTGCGCGCCAATGGTTAAGAAACTCTCTTTCTGCCCCTTGCGTACATGCGAGTTCGGCGTCAAGCGTAGCAACCAATCGCAGAATGATCTCCGAAAAGCCCACAACTCCCCGCAAGACGAGCTTAACTGGGGCACCAAGCGAAGGCGCGACTACCTTCGGAACCTCTGTGACACCGAGATCTGCGGGGGTCAATGGCGCGAATTCGTTATAAGCGTCGAAGCACTTTTGACCTGCGATGCCCCCTCCGTGCATCACCGCATTTCTGAGCTCTTTGAAACAACGGTACGTTTTTAGGAGATTTTCAATTTGGGGAGAGATTTTTTGGGGTGGGTAGACAAATCAGAATAAAACGCATCTTTCATCGTGATTGAAGCGTTCCGTTGAAGCTGAGCGAAGGCGCTACTGACTCCTCGCACAGATCCATCTCTGGCGATGGTAGTGGGAAATTGCAAAGGTTTTTCGAGGCTGGCAAAGCCAATCTCTGCAAGTGTCAGTGCCAACCAGCCTTCGTAGATTGCGAATAAATTGAACAGAACAAACTTCGCGAACTCTGCTTGCTGGTCTTCCCAAGTCAACTCGATACATGCGCGTTGCAGGTTTGCGCTACCGATACCACTGCCAGCAACAAAACGGCCGTGCATCGTCTCCTTCGTGGGATTTGAAAGAACCTGAGAAAGACCGCGTACTTGCCAACGCAGATTCACTAGAGCCGTGGCCGTTGGCCAGACGAAATTGAAAAGCTCTGAGATCTGTCCAAATGTCGAACGTGAATTCCTAAAGAACAGGTATCGAGCCACCCGAAATCTCCATTCACCTTTGAGGTCATGATTCCCGCAAAGCCATGTAGCCGGTAGCTAGTAATGATAAACGCGGTTGTTGTAAGGGACAGGTGCAGGAGGAGGAACTCGACTCCTGCCGCGCAGCCGGCGGGCGAAGGCCGGGCAGCGGGATGAGGGTGCGGGAGAAACCGAAGAGGTCTCTCCCGGCGCGATTTGTGGCGGAACACAGAGCGGCCCCGGACGAATCCCGGGGCCGGAGTAAAGACCCTAAGCAGCTTTCTTCCGTATCGGCTCCTTTTTCGGTGAGACCTTCGCCGCGGTGGCGTTCTTAGCCGTCGAAGTCTTTGGCTTTGCTTTCTGCGCTATGGGCGGCTTCGGCAGGAACATCTTTTCAGCTTCACTCAGCCAGTCGGGCTGGCCCTCGTGCGGAATCGCAAGATGGTCAGACAGGACGAGCCGCAGGGCGAGGCCGGTTAGCTTCTCATCCTTGGTTCCGTCCAGTGCGGCCAGCACGATCTCCTCGTCGGACTGCTGCATGTTCTGATCACCGGCTGCAAAGTGGCTGGCAACTTCCTCAAGGAAGCTGTAGTCCAGTTGGATAAGCAGGCGAAGGAAGAACCGCATTTGCGCCGCATTGAAAGACGCTGGCGCCTGCTCGATGATGCGCTCGAAGCTGGCAATCCTCGCCTTGCGCTTATTTTCGCGGCGGCCTTGCTCGGCCTCATACTCCTTCTGCTGGCGCTCGAACTCGGCCTTGCGTTCTTCTTCTCTACGCTCCTGCTCCGCTTTGTACTCCGCCATGCGTTGCTCGTGTTCGGCTTGCCGCTGTGCCGCTTCTTCGTCCGTCTCCTCTTCAGAAGCGGGCGGCATGGCGGGCGGCGGGTCTGCGGCTTGGTGGTGCGGGTGGTTGGTGTGCACCGGGCACTCGTCGTCGAGGCAGACCGTGACGGTGCGGCCAACATGCTTGCCAAACACGATGATGGCTGGCTTGGCGCTTGGGCATGGCGGCTCGGCGTCCGGGTTGTCGGGTTCCGGCAGTTCGCGGTATTGGTTCCGTCCCAGAGCGCCGGGGCGCTGCTCCTTGGGACTTCTCCACGCTGTTTCGATAGCCACAAGCTCCGGTCGGGCGGCCAGCTGACGGTCGATATGGGCTGTCACCTTGGCTTGGAAGCACGGGCCGTCAAGGCACTGGTCGCCCTGCACGTCCGCAAACAGACTGGTGTTGAATCCGCTGCGGCGTGGACAGGTGACACAGGCTCCAGCTTCGGGTTTCAGGGTGGTGTCCTCACGGTCAAACGGCGCTTCCGCAAGATTGAGGTAAAGGTTGGCCTGAATCCATGCGCTCAGGTGCTTGGCCGGAAGCAGATGCGCTTCCTTGTCCTGCCAGTCTTTGCGCCAGCAGTTCTCGAAGGCTGCTTGCTGGTGCTCCTGCGGCAAACGGGCAATCAGGTTGGCGTGGCTGGTGGTGATGCGCTCCTGCACGAACGCCTCGGCTACGGTGGGGATGAGTTGCAACAGGCTCAGCCGTGCGTAAATATGGGCTGCGCTCTTGCCGGATTTGGCGACGAGTGCGGCCACGTCATAGCCGGGCAAGTCTAGAAGACGCTGAAAGCCTTGCGCCTCTTCATACGGGTGAACGTCCACACGTTGGGAGTTCTCGACCAACTGCCACTCCATCGCGGCGGCGTCGTCGAGTTCGACGATACGGGCGGGGAGTGAAAACAGTTCGGTAAGCTGCGCGGCGCGGAAACGTCGGGCGCCTGCAACGATTTCGAAGCCATTCGCGTTCGGACGAACCGTGATGGGCTGGATGAGGCCATGCTGCCGGATGCTCTCGGCAAGCTCTTCCAGTTTGTTTTGCTCGAAGGTCTGGCGCGGGTTGGTCGTGGACTCGTGAATCGTATCGATAGCGAGATATTGGAAGTTGCTGCTGTCCTGCATGGTGCCCTCCTATGGGCGTTGCTGGTGGTTGCGGTGGTGGAGCGCACACGCTGCCCTGTATCCGCTCCGTGGGCGGAGAACTTGGGTCAGGCGTGCTGATATTGGCGCTGCCGCTCGAAGGCTTGCAAAAACCTTTGTTGCCGCAGGTTCCTATCCCAGGCTTCGGCGAAGCGTTTCTGCTGCTCGTGAAGTTGCGTGTGGCAGCAGTAATGGCCTTCACGAATGAAGCGGCTCCACTGCTCAATGGCGACGTAATCGTTGCGCCAGTAGAACGGGTTGAGGTGTGGCCCTGCAGCCGAACCAAGCTCGAAGAGCATTTCGGGGTCGCGCATGGCGTCGTCGTTCTGCTCGCCGTAGTGACACACAGAAAGCGCGGGCAAACCGCAGGGACCGGACTCGTCAGTCGCTTCGATGACCAACGCCATATACGGCGGGTTGTCGATGTGAAGGTGGAGGCCATGATTCCAGCCTCCGGCGGCTTGGAGGATGCGGAGAACGGTGTCCATTAGGCCGCCTCCGCCAGTTGTGCATCTTCGGTGGACTGCGCCGCGTTGCCGTCTTCCGCCTCGTCCTGCATCGGCGGCTCCAGTGCCGCAAGGATGATGCTGGAGCTCTGCTGGATGACTTCCAAGCTCTCGGCGAGAAGCGATGCGTTGCCGTGATAAAGCTGGATGTAATCGGCGGAAGCGCTTCCCGTCACAAGACCAACGGCCTTGCCGACAACAAAGGCGACGGCCTCGGCTTCGGTCTCGCGCACGGTTTTGGTGGTGGCGGTGCGACGCTCGGCCTTGTGCAGCATCTCGTGCGCCGTCTCGTGCACCAGCGTGCTGAACTCCTCGGCCTTGGACTGGCCGGGAAGGATGGCAATGCGTCCGCCGTAGCTGCAACCGAGCGCGGGCGCAATCTTCTCGTTGTAGACAACAGCGATGCCCTGGCCCTTCAAAAACGCGGAAAGCCGCTCGATGCCTTCGCCGGGATCGCCGGAGACCTGATGCATTTCGGGAAGCTCAACGCCATGGGTCTGGCTGATGTCGAAGACGTAAGCATTGCGGAAACCCAAAAGCACGCGCGTGTTCTGCTGGGTGATCTCCTTCTCGGCTTCCTCCTCCTTCTTGCGGCGGACGCCGACGATGGGGGCCAGAATACGAATGCCTTTGGCTCCTGCGTTCACGCTCCGGCCAAGGTTCTTCCATGTCCAGAATCCGGCCACGCGGGTGGCGGTCGGCATCTGTCGCGCAATCTCCAGCACGTTGCCAAAGCTGTAGGTGTGGAATCGGCTCATGGCCGTGAGGTAGTTGGTGAGAGCGTCGGATTTCCCGGCGTTCAACTGCTCAATCAGCAGTTTGATGTTGGCGGCGATGAGTTCCTGTTTGGTGGTGGGCTTCTTGCTGTCGATGGTGGCGGTGCTGCTCATCGGTGGTTCCTCCTTGGCGGTTGCTTTTGCTCGTCCGCTGGCGAAGCGGCGGCATGGCACATGCCGGACGCCACGTGGCGAACGCGGGGGTAGCAAACGGAAAGGTCTTCGAGCGGAGCTTTTTGGGGGGACCGCGCGTAGCGTGGGGGAGCCAAAACCCGGAGGGCGAATGGCCTTGCAGCGCGCGGGGGGCAGCGCCCCTAGGAAGGTCTGGTTTCCTATCCGGCGTGCGCAGCACGCAGGAATCGCGGGGTGGGCGTTGCGGGCGGGAACGGCCCGCAGAGGCGGGTGGCGCAAGACGCAAGCGGCTGAAGCCAGGGAGGAGACTTCCTCCCACGTGAGTTGCACTGGCTATTCATCCCGAGAATGGATGTGCATCTGATGAGCAGGAGGAACAAAGGATGTCGACGGGCAAGCACTACTTCATTGAAGAAAACGAAGATGGAAACTTCGCCGTGCGCGCGAACGGTTCGCAGCGAGCCAGCCGTCTCGCCGATACGCAGAAAGAGGCGGAAAAACTCGTGAAGCAGTTCAATGCCGATGACAAGCCCGATGTCGAACGCGTGCGCAACACCAAGGCCGGTGGTCGCGACCAGTGGCGCGGAGAGTGAAGCCGTAGACATGGCACCCACAAAGACCCATGGCGCAGAGATCTTCGTAGGGACCTCTGGATACTCATATCCGGACTGGAAGGGCGTGGTGTACCCCAGATCGGTCAAACGTGAGGTTGGTGGGAGTACGCCAGAATTGACGTATCTCTCCCGCTACTTCAACACGTGCGAGATCAACGCCACGTTCTATCGGAATTTCGAACCGAAGATTGCGGTGAAGTGGTCCGATGCCATCGAGAATCCGAAGTTCGAGTTCGCGATCAAGGCGAACCAGGTATTCACCCATGCGGCGGGGACAACGCCGAACGAGCGGAAGGCTTCAACGTCCGTCGAAAGCTTGAGGTACACCCCGAAAGACGTGGAGGAGAGCCGCAAGTTTCTGGATGTTCTGGCCGAGCGCAACCGTCTGCTGGTGGTTCTGTTCCAGTTTCCGGTCTCGTTCAAATTCATGGCGAAGGGCAAGGAAGGCGAGGCCGTCCGGCTGGAGGGCAACTGGGATCACGTCGCGGATGTGCTGAATGCCTTCCAGGAATACCCAAAGGCTATCGAGTTCCGCCATGAGAGCTGGGACGATCCGTGGGTGTTGAGCGCTCTCCGGGAGCACGAGTCCGCGTGGGTCAACATTGACGAACCCAGGCTAGGCGCTTCCTTACACAGTACGGACCATGTGACCGCACCCCTCGCCTATCTGCGACTGCATGGCCGCAATTACAAAAAGTGGTTCCACTCGAAGAACCGTGACGAACGATACGACTATCTGTACAAGGCGGACGAACTGGAACCGATCGCGGCGTCGATGAAGACGATGGCCAAGAAGGTGGAAAAGGAACCAACGCGGCGGCAGGCGAAGAAGATTATTGCCGCTACGAACAATCACTACAAAGGCCAGGCCGCAGTGAATGCCGTGGACCTGAAACGGCTCCTAGGGATGAAAGACGTTGCTGTTCCGCCCGAACACGCCGAAGCGTATCCCCAGCTCCGAGAGGCCGCGAAGAAAAGCCACCGCTGATGGCAGAATCAGACAGAGAACGAGAATGCAGATTGCAAGCTGGAATGTGAATTCCATTCGTGCCCGTGCGGAGCACGTGACGCGCTGGTTGCAGAAGACCAACGTCGATGTGTTGCTTCTACAGGAACTGAAGAGTACGGAGTTTCCCTTCGCCCTCTTTGAAGGGCTCGGCTATTACGGAGCGGCCGTCACGCAAAAAACCTACAACGGCGTCGCGATCCTCTCTCGAACGCCGATCGAAGTGACGAGCCGGACGCTAGTGGGGGACGAACAGGACAGCCATGCGCGTTTTCTGGAAACCCGGATTGCCGGTCTCCGGGTCGTGAACATTTACCTTCCTAATGGAAATCCGGTAGGAACGGATAAATTTGCCTACAAGCTGGCGTGGATGGATCGGTTGGCAGGACAGATGCGCAGTTGGATGTCTGACGGCGTGCCGACGATTGTGGGCGGCGATTTCAATGTCATCCCCGAAGACATTGACTGCCACAAGCCGGCTTCGTGGATTCACGACGCACTGTTTCAGCCGGAACCGCGCGCGCGTTATCGGGCGATGATGAGTCTCGGGTATACGGATGCGTTTCGCTCCCTCCATCCCAACGAGACGGGCCAGTTCACGTTCTGGGACTATTTCCGCCGCGCGTTCGAGTACGACCGGGGCATACGAATTGACCATTTCCTCTTGTCTCCGGCGGCGGCAGATCGTCTGATCAGTTGCGAGATTGACCGCGAACCACGGGCCGAAGAGAAGCCTTCGGATCACACGCCGATCGTGGTCACGATACGGTGAAAACGGCGTCCGCTTTCAAGTAAGCAGCGGGACGCGGAGAAGCGCGTTCTGAGCAAGCCTCGCTTCCCGTTCGCTCTTGCGCAGCGGGGTAAGGTGTTGTGGGTCGAGACGCGCCCTTAGAGGAGGGTTATGAAGTCGCGCAGCAGGCTGCATCGAGACTTCGACTTTAGGGAGTTGGAAAGCCGCATCGCATGATCTGCGATGGGGATAAAGTCGGGGCCAAGACCAGGGCGGGGCGAAGCTGCCCTCGTTCGTCGAACGAGAATCAAGGAAGAAAATGCAAGCAAATGAACGAAAATTCGCTTCACGCTAAACTAATACGACGCTTGCCAAAAAAGCTTTCACCAACGGTTATCCGACCGCAGCACCCGGCGAGGAGCACAAACGCAATAGGCATGAGCACAGAAGCCGACACCTGCCGAAAATATGTTGTTCCTAAGTTGGTTGGAGCGGGATGGGACAGCGATCCCCATTCAATCGCCGAACAGCGCACCATCACGGACGGGCGCGTGATTCCCGTCGGCAAGGAGGGCTTCGTTCGCAAGCCCCCGAAACGGGTTGATTACCTGTTGCGCTATACGCGGGATTTCCCTCTGGCCGTAGTTGAGGCAAAGGCCAGCTACAAGACGGCTGCCGATGCCGTGCAGCAGGCCCGTACCTATGCGGAGATGCTTGGCCTCAAGTTCGCCTATGCGACCAACGGTGCGGACATCATCGAGATTGACTATTTCTCTGGAACGGAAAAAGCCCTTCCTGACTTTCCAAAACCGGATGAGCTTTGGCGCCGGTATCAGACCGGGAGCGGATTGACCGGGCCGCAGCAGGCCGAACAGCTCATCGCGCCGTACAACATTGTCACTGGCAAACCGCCCCGGTATTACCAACAGATCGCCATCAATCGCACGGTGGAAGCCATTCTTGCCGGAAAGCGCCGCCTGCTTCTGACGATGGCCACTGGCACGGGGAAAACCATCGTCGCCTTCCAGATTTGTTGGAAGCTATGGTCAAGCCGCTGGAACCGGATCGGTGAATACCGCAAGCCCCGCATCCTTTATCTGGCCGACCGCAACATTCTTATTGACGACCCGAAGGACAAAACTTTCACGCCCTTCGGGGACGCACGCTACAAGATCGAATCCGGCGAAGTCGTTAAGAGCCGCGAAATGTACTTCGCCATCTATCAGGCCCTTGCCGAAGATGAACGCCGGGCCGGGCTGTTCCGCGACTATCCTCCGGATTTCTTCGACCTTATTGTCGTTGACGAGTGCCATCGCGGGAGTGCCCGCGAGGACAGTTCATGGCGGGTCATTCTTGAGCATTTCAAGCCGGCCGTCCAACTTGGAATGACTGCAACTCCGCTCCGCGACGACAACCGCGACACCTACCAGTATTTCGGGAACCCCATCTACCAGTACAGTTTGCGTCAGGGCATAGACGACGGCTTTCTTGCGCCCTACCGCGTCCACCGTGTACTCACCCAATGGGACGCAGCGGGTTGGCGACCGAGCAAGGATGAAGTTGACCGCTACGGGCGCGAGATTCCTGACGACGAATACCAGACCAGAGATTTCGAACGTGTCATCGCCTTGCGCGCACGCACCCAGGCGATTGCGAAGCACCTGACTGACTTTCTCAAAAAGACCGATCGATTTGCCAAAACCATCGTTTTTTGTGTGGACCAGGAGCACGCATCCGAGATGCGCCAAGCGTTGGTCAACCTCAATTCAGATCTTGTGGCGCAGTACCCGGACTACGTGGCCCGTGTCACGGCAGATGAGAAGGAGATCGGGCGCGGACACTTGTCGAGATTTCAGGACCTAGAAACGAAAACGCCGACGATCCTGACTTCATCTCAGCTTCTCACCACCGGTGTCGACGCGCCCACCTGCAAAAATGTGGTGTTGGCTCGCGTCGTCGGCTCCATGAGCGAGTTCAAGCAGATCATCGGGCGCGGTACGCGCCTGCGTGATGATTACGGCAAGCTGTGGTTCAACATCATTGACTACACCGGCTCCGCGACCCGGATGTTTGCCGATCCCGACTTTGACGGTGAACCGACTCTCATCACGGAAGAGGAAGTAACGGAAAACGGGGAGACGACTGCCACGACAGAAACCGTGCCCGAAGGGCAGGAGGCGCCGCGGGAAATGGAGACACGTCCTGTCATTGTCGAACCACCCACCGGCGAACCGAGGAAGTTTTATTTCGACGGCGGCCAGGTGGAAGTCGTGGCGCACCTTGTGCATGAGCTTGACCCGAACGGCAGACAGCTTCGTGTCGTGAAATACACGGACTATGCCGCTGAAAGCGTGCGTTCGATCGCGCGCACCTCCGCCGAGCTGCGCGGAAGCTGGGCCGATGCAGAGAAGCGCAGCGAGATCATTGCCGCCCTCAACGAGCGCGGCATTGACTTCGAGCAACTGGCGGAACAGACGGGCCAGGCCGACGCTGACCCCTTCGACCTGCTTTGCCATCTTGCTTTCAATGCGCCGCTTCGCACACGCCGCGAGCGTGCGCAGAGGCTCAAGTCGGAACGCCAAGATTATCTCGACAAGTTCTCGCCCGAAGCGCGTCAGATTCTAGACGAGCTACTGGAAAAGTATGCGGAACACGGTGACGCGCAATTCCTTGTACCGGACGTGCTGAGAGTCCCGCCCATTTCAACCCACGGCCAGCCCGCCGAAATCATCAGGCTCTTCGGCGGCCCGGAGCAGCTTCGGCGGGCCGTAAACGAGCTGCAAGGACTCCTCTATGCCGCCTAAGTCTAAAAAGAAGAGCGCAAGCAGCGCCGCACCCATGACCACGTCGCAGATGCTCGGAAGTCTTCTCAAGTCCGCCCGCGCCATTATGCGGAAGGACAAGGGGCTGAATGGCGACCTCGACCGGCTCCCGTTGCTGACGTGGATCATGTTTCTCAAATTCCTGGACGACCTTGAGCAGCAGCATGAGGAGGAAGCAATGCTTGCGGGCAAAAAGTTCAAGGCTGCTATCGAAGCACCCTATCGCTGGCGTGATTGGGCAGCGGACCCGCAAGGCATCACCGGTGATGAGTTGTTGGCATTCATCAACAATGAGGAGGCGCGCCGTGCCGACAGCAAAAAGGGCGCGGGGCTTTTCGCTTACCTTCGCTCACTGTCCAGTTCCAACGGCGACAACCGGCGCGACGTGATCGCTCGCGTGTTCAAGGGCGTCGACAACCGCATGAAGAGCGGTTATCTTCTCCGTGACATCATCAATAAAGTAGCCGGCATCCATTTCACATCGTCGGACGAGTTGCACACGCTGGGAGCTTTGTATGAGTCCATGCTCCGCGAAATGCGCGACGCCGCAGGCGACTCCGGCGAGTTCTACACGCCGCGTGCCGTGGTCCGCTTCATGGTTGAGGTGATCGATCCGCGCCTCGGTGAAACGGTGTTAGATCCAGCCAGCGGCACAGGCGGGTTCTTGGTGGAGGCGTACAACCACTTCGAAAAGCAGGTGAAGACGGTTGCCGACCGCAAGAGGCTCCAGACCGAAACCATTACTGGATGCGAGCCGAAATCACTCCCTTATCTGCTTTGCCAGATGAACCTGCTCTTACACGGGCTGGACGCGCCGCAGATCGACCCGGACAACGCGCTGCGATTCAAGCTCTCAGAAATCGGAGAAAAAGAGCGAGTGGATGTGATCCTCACGAATCCGCCGTTCGGCGGAGAGGAAGAACGCGGCATCCAGGCAAATTTCCCCCAAGACCGGCAAACGGCAGAAACGGCGCTTTTGTTCCTGCAGCTCATCATGCGGAAATTGAAGCGACAGCAGACGGCCGCTAGGCGGCCGGCCCGCGCCGCCGTGGTCGTGCCCAATGGCACCCTATTTGGCGACGGTGTATGCGCCCGCATCAAGGAAGAGCTTCTTACGGAATTTCATCTGCACACAATCGTGCGACTGCCAGACGGCGTATTTGCACCATATACAGATATCCCCACTAATATTTTGTTCTTTGACCGTTCGGGGCCAACAGAAGATGTTTGGTACTATGAGCAGCCTCTACCGGAAGGTCGGAAAAAATATTCCAAGACGCAACCTTTACAGTTCGACGAGTTCAAAGACTGCATAGCATGGTGGACGGAGCGTAAGGAAAACGACCAGGCTTGGAAGGTGTCGGCAATAGAATTGCTCGATTCCAACTGCAATCTTGACCGGAAAAATCCCTGGGCGAAAGTGGACTTTGAGCATTTGCCGCCTGAACAGCTTGCTAACGACATTCTCCAGAAAGAGCTACGGATCGCTGAATTGATGCAGGAGATCAAGACCGCCCTTGGAGTGCCCGCATGAGCGCAGCTTGGCCCAGTGTTGCGCTTGGTGAAGTCTTGACGCAAGACACGCAATACGTTCACACGCTTGAACCACGACAATATCCAAAACTCTCGGTGAAGCTCTACGGACGTGGGGTCGTCCTCGACTCTCCCGCAGACGGCGGCACGGTAAAGATGCAGAAGCACCAATTTGCACGGCGCGGACAAGTTATCCTTTCCGAAATCTGGGCAAAGAAAGGAGCGATAGGTGTCGTTCCACCCGAGGGAGATGGGGCACTTTGCACATCGCATTTCTTCCTGTTCGATATAAATAGAGATAAGGCGCTTCCAGAGTTCATTGCATGGCTACTTTCAGGCAACTATCTCGAACCGCAACTGAATTCAGAAGCTAGGGGCACAACCGGATACGCGGCAATTCGCCCGAAGCAGTTTCTAGCCACCTCGATCCCGCTCCCACCACTTGACGAACAGCGCCGCATCGTCGCGCGCATTGAGGAGTTGGCGGCAAAGGTGAACGAGGCGCATAAGCTCAGAAACGAATCTAAAAAAGCAACATCTGCATTCATCTCCGCCACCCATGCTGAATTGTCGGTATCGCCGCCGCAGCCGCTTTCCAACTTTATCGAACTCTATGAGGACGAAGTTCCGATAGTGATGGGCATGCCATACTCCCAAGCTGGAGTGAGGGGATTTGGCGGGGGTCTATTTGCCAAACCTCCGGTGTATGGCGGTCAAACAACGTATCGGGCATTCAATCGCCTTTACTCAGGCGCTCTCGTTATGAGCCAGGTCAAGGGGTGGGAGGGCGCAGTTGCGATGACCCCTCGCGAGCTTGAGGGGTATTTCGTCTCGCCCGAGTACCGTACATTTCGATGCAAAGACAATCGCTGCTTGCCAGAATATTTGGCAGCACTGGTTCCGACGGAATTCTTTTGGTCGCGCCTCAAGGATGCCACGCGGGGAGTCGGCGCAAGAAGAGAGCGCACTCGCCCTGAGCAGTTTCTGCAGCTTCAGTTTTCCATGCCCTCCCTCGCAGACCAGAAGAGAGCCATCACAATGTTTGCGAACATAAGTGCCGTTCAAACACTCCAGACGAGAACTGCCGCCGAGTTGAACGCCATGCTCCCGGCGATTATTGATAAGGCATTCAATGGGGGGCTTTAGCGAGATAACGTCCGCCATGCTTAGCAGGACGACTTTTACGTGGAACGCGGGACAGCGATGTGCGTCCGGACAGGCCTCGTGCAGCTTGCGTCTAGTAAATAGAACAAGAAGTTGGCTTCGGCGAGCGCGGTGGTGAGTAGTGCGATGAGGCTTCTACGGCCCATAGGACACACCGGAACATTGGTCTGACTGTTGAGTCGCTCAGCTTCTACTGACACTTAGGCAGGCGGAGTCTGCTTGGTCTCTACGCTCTGTTTCCAACGTTCAGCCGCGAATGCATTTCGCGTAGGAAAACTTCTCTGTCGTTCCGTCAGCACGGTTGATCCAGAAGCACTTCGAGCCAAAATCGGCGCTTCTGACGCTAAAGTGGGTTACACCGCAGCCAATCTTCTCGTCCGCGTTGGGATGCAGCGCAAGCGCCGCACGCAGCACGTCTTCGTCTGCGGGGCTCACCCTGTCGCCGATATCATAGCGGTTAAGCATGGCCTTGAGAAACGCGGTGGCGTCGCCTCGTTTGGCAAAGTGCAACGGACCAATGGTGATCGGCTTCGCGGGCATTTTTATCCTCAACTGCTCATTGTGGAGGGACTTCGAACTGTAAGTCCGTGGGCACGATTTTCGCACGGATTTCGCCCACGATAACAGCAGGAATTCCCATGCTTTCGAACTGCGCGTTCCGTTCTGTCACCCACGAGATGCACGCCTGCTGACTCAAATCATCGCGAGCAATTTTCTCGTATAGGGCGACCGCACTCATCCGGGAGAGCCCAAGCTCCATAAGCGATAGCAATGTGCGTGATGAGACACCGAACTCGAGTTGTGTTGCTATGTCGATGCCCTGGTCAATCAAATCTACGCGCCCGATCGCGCGCAGATGATAGTGAAGTACGTCCATGTAGGCCGAGAGGTATTTAGGTGCGCGGAACCGCGCGATCTGCTCGACATCGTCCATGGTCTCGCGAATCAAGGTCGGAACCTTGTAACTTCGTTTACGGCGTTCGTGATCGGCGATATTCTCGCGGATCATCCTAGCGAGAGAGTACCCTCTCAGCCATTGCACCACAACCAACGCGTAGCGTTTGACTCGTCCCTCGGGCAGAAAAACCGGAAAGAGATGCTGATTGATTCGCAGCATGATCGTGACAAAGCGGTCATAACTATCCTGACTGTCAACGGTCGCGGGCAGCAGGTTCTCGATCATGCCACCGTAGCGCCGGAACTCCTCGAGCAGCCGCTGCAGGCCGAAGGCGCTCACACCGGGATGCCGTGCGGCGAGCTCGGCCCCAATCTCCATCTTTCCGACGAGGGCTGCCAGTGTCCCGTCTAGGCGAGCGACGAGCGCAGGGCTATGACGCTTTGCCAAGCCAGCCTGAGCGATCGAGCCAACTCGCAGATAGGTGGCGAGGAGGTAGGCGCTGACCTGCTCGAAGCGTGCGACACCGCCAATTTGATCTAGATTGTGGTCTGCGCGGCGCTCCAGATAACTGGCCAAGCCGTCGCCAAGTTCGATGACGGCGTCGCTTTCGCGTTTGATTGGATATCGCGCCCGGTTCGGCACCCCTTGGGGCCATGCGTGAAGATCTTCGGGATCAATGCAGATGATGTTTCCTTGAAACTCATAGCCCCATCGGCCCGCACGGCCTGCGAGGTTCCAAAAATCATGTGGCTCCATGGGGTTGCCGATGCCCTTCCGGGGACCACGGAGCACGATCGTGCGGCAAGAAAGGTTCACACCTTCGATCAGCGTTGAGGTGCAAACCAAGAACCGGATCTTGCCTGCCCGGAACAATCGCTCAATTTCTACTCGCAGCAGAGACGGCATGTTGCCGTAATGAAATGCAACTCCGCGCTGTACAAGTGCTACCAGCCGAAACAGCGGGTGAACACCTTCGCGCGCAAGATTAGCCAGCGCGGCCAGTTCGGAGTCGGGTTTCTCGGGTGCCGGTTGCAACTGGCTGATGAGATCCGCAACATCTTCCGCTTCAGCGGCGCCGTTGGCGTAGACCAGCGTTCCACCGCGCGCGCCTGCAGCGGCCGCGATAAATGCCAGCCGCTTCTTCAATCCGGCCGGCGAGCTCGCGAGCTGAAGCACTCCTAGGGCCAGCGAGCTGTTGTGACGACGTACCGATAAGGCCCACTGTTTGGCGTTACCAGGTACCTGCTCCGCGAGGATGAGGTTCTGGAGGACCGTCGGCGCGTCGCTATCAATCGCCTCCACTGTTATGCCTTCCGGTGCATCCACCAGAAGTTCCTCAGGATTTTGCGTCGCGGGGCTGATGAACACTAGCTTCAGGCTGGGGTTCGAGCGACTTGCTCGCTCGATCGCATCCTGCAGGATCACACCCCGCTGGTCGTCTCCGATTTTGTGCGCCTCATCAACTATGAGGAGGTCGATCTTCAGCCCGTCTCCGAGAACATTCGCGAGGAGATGGAGCCGTTCCTGCGTGAACACGAGTATCAGCTTCGCGCCCGCCCCACGCGCCAAGTCATACTTTGCGCGTATCGGCAAGGAAGAAACCTGGACATCAGGACTGTCGCCCAGAATGTCCTGCAAGTTTGTCTCGATCTCGGACACCAGCGCACGGGTCGGCGCTAGATAGACTGCTACCCTGGCGGGCGTCGACCGCATGCGCTCCAAGAGCCACTGCAGGACGAGAAACGTCTTGCCCGAGGCGGTTGGTGCCGACGCAGACAACCAATCGCGATGGGCGGCTTGCGTCCAGAAGCGCTGCTGGAAGTCATTCACCGGAAGCCATCGCCCGCTGGACTCCACCAACACGGACTGCTCGATTTCTCGTCGCTGCGCCTCAATGCGAAGAGTCATCCCCAACCTGCGTTCGAGATCAGATCTCAGAAGCTTACGACGCGAAGCGAGGGCGATCGCACGGAAGTTCCCGAGCTTACTCAGGAGCACCGCGGCCGCATCGTGAACTGCATTGCTATGGGAGAGCGTTAGAGCTGCAGTCGCGATCCTGAGCGAAGTTTCCTGATGTGAGCGTTCTTCCGACCTGGCGAGAATGCTACCGGCGAACAAAAGACGCGGCCAATCAGGCTCCCCGTCGGCCGCGGGGTCAACTGCTGCAGCGGTGAGGTTATCAATCTCGGTCTTTACTGTTCGACGGGTGAGTTGGTCGATTTCGCCGCGCACACCTTCTTCGAGCAGCCAGTTCTGCAATTCGGCTGCGCTCATTGGGCGAGTCCCATTGCGGAAAGAAAAGCGGTGCGGAAGTCTTCGGCAGAGGGCAGAGGAAGACAGAACAGCTCGATCTCGATCTGTTCGAGCTTCTCAGCCGTCAGCCGCTTGCCGATCGTCGCACACCATTTCTTTAGCTCGGTGCGCGCGGTATCCGCGATTTCTTTGGCAAGAGCCTTCACTCCATCTGCGGGATAAAAGGTGCCGTCAAAGCCAACCAACGCCAAGCCGCAATACTGAACACGCTTCGACTGTGGCGAATTCTTATCAAAGAAACGCCTGAGCGCGTCCGTCAGCTCTGGCTTGCTGAGGTCGGCCTTATCGGCAAGAAGGATCAGGTCGCGCTCCCGCTCCGCCCCCTCGTGCTCCGGCTCGATGAGGAATGCCGCAAGTGACTTGAGACAGGCCCGGATCGCGTCAGCCGAATCACCATAGATCTTCGACTCGCCCCAGTAGAGTTTGAGGATTCCCTCAGAAGTGACTCCCGCGTACACGCCGTCGGCCCCGTGGTAATGGACCTGCGAGTCGGTCTTCAGGTCCATTTTGCAAAGGATTTGAGGTAGCTTGAGGAACCGCTGCGCCAGCAGAAACAGCAGCATCTCGCCCCCCTCGCCAGTGGTGGCCAGGTCCGTGAAGGAGCGTTTCGCCTGCTCAACGAGCGCAGCGATGGCCTCGGTGCTGTTGTATTTTGCATCCCGCGCTTTGGCTTCAGCGAGCTTGGCACGAGGGATGGCGTAGTCCGCGACTGCATTGCGCATGAATTCGGCGAGTCGACGCGGTTGCACTCGACCATTTGCGTCGACTGCCAGGCAATGGCAGTGAACTTTCACCGCGTGGCCGTCAATCAGAACGTCCCGCTCCACGAGGGTCAGGTGAACCTCGAGAGCTTCGGGATCACCTGCGAGCGCGTCTGCCAGTGCCGTCGGAGTGATGCTCGACAGAAACTCCTCCATGCCTACCCTCTTAGGGAAGCGGGTGATAGTGGGGCTTTCTCGATATCGTACACCGACACGCGTAGCCCTCCACTTGAGGAATTGGTCTCCACTGGTTGCTTCGCGGCTGCGGTAAGGTTCCGAGGTAGCCACATTGGGTCGCGTGCGGATCCGCGCAAATACTCCAGCTTTAGCCTGCCGCTCCAGCCGATCGGTCTCCTCGATATGACATGGATGACTAGTTCGGCGCATCTTCTTCCGTCGGCTCCCAGATCGTTTCAAGCCGTTTTGGGAAAAGGCTCTCGTGTTTCCTTAGCAGCTCGTGCATGATGCGGATGCTGATACGCGCGGCGAAGCCCACTTCCTTGTCGAGCTCAACATCGACATCGGAACAGTTCGGATCGCCGGCAACTTTCGCAGCCCACTTCGCAGTGCGGATGGCAACGATGAGCGCCGTTGCAATCAAAATGGAGGGACCGAGCTTCGGCCAGTCGGTTCTTCGCTCGTATCCCTGCACCCGCATTGTCGGAGTATAGGCGAAGAAAAGGCGAATATGCCACAATAGAAAAACTGCTGATCCGGAGGCTGCGGTGTTTGCCCAGAGAAGCGCCGACACGGCTTCGATCGAAGCCCTGCGCAAAATCGTGCATGTGGATATGGACGCCTTCTATGCGTCAGTTGAGCAGCGCGACGATCCCGCGCTTCGTGGCCGGCCGGTGGTGGTCGCATGGAAAGGCAAGCGTTCGGTGGTGTGCGCTGCCTCCTACGAGGCACGGCGATACGGTGTGCGTTCGGCCATGCCGGCGATCCAAGCGGAACGCCTCTGCCCAAATGCGGTGTTCATTCCGCCGGACTTCACCCGCTACAAGGAAGTTTCATTTGCCGTGCGTGCCATCTTCGAGCGCCACACGGAGGCGATCGAACCGCTGTCCTTGGACGAAGCATACCTTGACGTGTCGCTGAACAAGACGGGTTTGCCAACGGCGACGTTGGTTGCGAAGACGATCCGGCGGCAGATTCGGGAAGAGTTGAACTTGACGGCCTCAGCCGGGGTCGCACCGAACAAGTTTCTCGCGAAACTTGCGTCTGACTGGAGGAAGCCGGACGGCCTCTTCGTGATTCAACCGCACGAAGTCGAGGCGTTTCTCATGCATCTGCCAGCGGGCCGCATTCCCGGCGTGGGAAAGGTCACGGAAGCGCGAATGCTCAAGCTGGGCATTCGGACTATCGCGGATATTCGCAATCTGGATGTGCTCGTGCTGGAAGCACAGTTCGGGCGCTGGGGCACGCGCCTGTATGAACTCGCTCGTGGGATTGACCACAATCCCGTCGTATCGAATCGCGCGCGCAAACAGATATCAGCAGAAGATACGTTCCAAGATGATTTGCCTTTAGTCGAGTGCGAAGCTCACATCCGGCGGCAAGCAGAAAAAGTGTGGACGGCTTCGCAGGCAAACGCACGTGGTGCCCGCACCGTTGTGCTCAAGCTGAAGACAAAGGAATTCAATTCGCTCACGCGCAGCCTCACGCCTGCACCATGCCTTGCTCCGCCGAAGAATTCGCAGAAATCGCCGTCCGTCTTTGCGAGCGTGTAGCGTTCGGGCCACAGCAGCTCTACCGCCTCGTGGGCGTGGGGCTTAGCAATTTCCGGAGTGATGATGCCATCTCCTCGTCCGAATCTGTTTTGCTAGAGCGGCAGGCTGGATGAAATCTCGAGGGCTGAAGCCTTGGTGACGGAGCGGCTGAGGTCCGCTGCAAGCGATGATGCGGAATTCGTGTAGACGTGCAAATCCTGCGAGGCCCGCGAAACGGAAACATAGGCAAAGCGGTCAGAAATCAACTCAGGGTGCATCTGCGTATCGACGTTCACCAGGACGCGATCTGCGGTCAATCCCTGCGAGCTGTGCGAGGTCATAGCGTAGCCGTGATCGATGTGGCGCATCTTTTCCGGGTTAAATACGACGGTTCTACCGTTCTCCATGCGCACGGACAGCTCACGGTCGGGCCCGATGCGTTCTATGGTTCCTAGGTCGCGGTTGGCAACGCCAAGCGATCGGTTGGGTGCGGTAAATTGCATTCGGTCGCCCACGGCAAACTCCCGTTCCAACTCCCGATATGCACTAATGCCAAGGAGTCGCGCCGGATCATAGGAAATGTGGTCGCCTTTGTTGGTCTGTACGGTCAGAAGATTCTCTTTGGGCTGGATCTCAACAACGGTGGCGTAGCTGCCTTTTTCGATTCCGATTGCCTTGCTGCCGCGATGGTAGTGGATGACGTCCCCTGCCTCGTATCGGGCTGCCCACGTACGGTCCGCACCCGTCATATCAGACCGCGGCGTAAGAACCTGCACCGACTTGCTTTCCGTCCCGACGATGCCGCGAGTCTGCAACTCTGCGCGAACGGCCTTGTTGATTTCGCGGCGTGAGGCGTTGTCGGGAGAGACCACGATAGTGCCCGTCGGGTTCTCCGCGTAGGTGCGAGCGATGGACGCAATACGTCGCTTGGTATCCAATATTTCGGTCACACGGCCTTGCTGCTCCAGCATCGCGATTCCTTCGGCGACCTCACCGCGCGATAGATGCTCGACCGCGCGTAGCAGCTCGGGATCCTTCTGGCGAACGATCTGATCGAGGCGAGCGGTTTTCATGCCGGCCTGCGTCAGTTGCTCGAATGGTTTGCCGGCATCTACGCCTTGGTGCTGACGAATATCGCCGATGAACAAAACCCTGTCGCTGGAATCCAGTCTCGCCAGAAAGTCTCGCACTTGCCTGGTGCTCGCCAGACTGGATTCATCGACCATGTAGAGGTGTCGGTCGGGCGATGGCTGCTGCCGAGTCCGCGCCAAGAAGCCCTGCAGGGTATCAGCGGCTATGCCGACATCCCGGAGCTGCTGGGACGCCCGCGACGTTGGCGCAAAACCTTCGACGATGTAGCCCCGGTTCTCGGCCGCCTCGCGGATGGAACGAAGCGTGCTGCTTTTGCCCGCACCCGCGGAACCCTGCAGTCCCTGCACAACGTCCCGCGTAGTCAGAATCTCCTCGGCAGCTCTGCGTTGTGCCCCGTTCAGGTGCTCGTAGGCGCCAGTGTGTTGCACCGCCTGTTGGATGGACATGATGGGGGCTACGCGCCCTTGTCCGTGCTGCATGGTCCGTAGAACTTCCTGTTCGGCACGGATCATTTCAGCAGTAGTGAACTTGCGTCCGGTCTCGTGCTTCTGGGCGGCTACCCGCTGGAACTCACCCGCAGCAACGCGGCGCTCGAAATCTTTACGAACCGCGGCATAAGTTGTCTCGCCCATTCCGCGGCGGAGCGAATCTCGATAGAGGGCACGTTCATCCATAACGGCTTCACGCTCGAAGCTGCGCTCGCGGGCGAAGGTGACAGCTTCGTGCGCAGTCTTCTGCTTGGCTTCAGGGCCACGCTCGACGTTCTTTTCTTGTGACCGAGCGCGTGCCTGGGCGATTACCGCATCGGCCTGATGACCAAAGTCAGCCGCTAGCTTGCGGTGCGCCGCAAGCACCTCATGCTGCGTATGAATCTCTTTTCCGTCGCGCGTAGAGTGAGCGGCGATCTGTGCGGATTCATGTCCTTGGAAACCGTTGCGCTCCAGATATTCGCGTATCTGCTGGCTGCGGGGGCTGGAGGCGTCAAGATACTCCTGCGTGTAGCCCCTGATCTCCGGTGCGCCGCTGCGTCCCGCCTCAGTTTCGTACCCAAGCGAGCGGAGCCGGTAGGTCAACTCAGACTGGTAGATGGCAGTGGCGAACTGCTGGCTCTCAAACAGACCTTGCGGTTGCAGAGCGCGATGCGTGCCGTCTTCCAACTGCGTCATGTTGAAGACGACAGCGTGGGTATGGAGCTGCGGAGCGGCGTACCCGTCAACGGGACGTGCGGTGTCGTGCTCGAACTTCGCTGCAACGAACTGGCCGGTCGTTTGTGCCGAACGGTTCCCACCCATGCGTGCCTGCGCGTAACGTTCGAGCTCATCCAAGGCGAGATTGACGGCGTCCCGGTGGGCTTCGCGCACTCGATCATCGCCCCCTACAAGAGCTGTTAGAGATACAGACTTTGGTGCGGAAAATGTGGCATCCCAGCCAGCCCGGTGTTCCACAGGTGCGACCGTCTTTCCGGTCGCAGTTCCATACTGCTGGACCGCTCGATGCTGGACGAGCTGTTCTTGCGTCAGCGGGTGTTGCCCGTCTGCCAAGCGGGCGAAGTGCTCCTCGCTGACACGGCCGACCAACTCGAAACGCTCGGCTAGCTTTCCGTGCCATTGCCCGACATTCGGGTCGCCCTGGCTCCAGTAGTTTTGTTCGGGAGACACAAACTCGCGGGCATGGTAGGTCTGCACCTGGGAAGCCGAAAGCGGTTTGGAGATCGTCAGCATGACTTACTCACCCATCGAATAGCTCTGCTCGATAGCATCGTCGGTCTGAGCCTCGTCACGCTCCCCCGTGGCCCGTGCTTCGGTCGTGCGGCTGCCCCGCTTTGCAAGCGTCTTTGGATCGAACGTGAGGTCGTCGTCTTCGAGCGGCCGGGGCAGAAATGCCGGCTGCGTGGAAGGAATGTCCTGGAACGCAAAGGAGAAGTTCGCCACATAATTGCCGAGCTTCAGGAAGGCGTGACGATCCGGTAGACCGGAGATTTCGGAATCCAACACTAGCGGCTCAACCTGCCGCTCGATGGTGAAGTTGTGGCCACTGCGATTGCCGTCGTACAGCGTACGGCGTACTCGCTCGACTTCGACCTTGCCGATGGCGTTGGACACCCACTCGGCGGCCTTTGGCTCTGTTGTTTTGAGGAAGATCTTGGTGGCGGGCTGCGAAAGCATGACTTCCGCCAAGTGGCCATAGATCACCTCAAGCTGGGCCTTGCCCTGGAAGCCGAGCACGAGCGGGTTCTTGCTCTTGCGGTTCTCGGTAATGGCGGTGTGGAGCTGCGGCAGACGCTGCAGGCTGGCGAGTTCGTCCAGTACAAACCAAACGGGGTGCTGGCTCTCTTTGGGCTCGTTCAGAAGGCGGAGAACGAGCAGGTCAATCCATAGACTGTGGAGCGGACGTAGCGCCTCCCGCTCACTTGGCTTGGACGTGATAAAGATCCAGCCTTTCCGTTCTTCGGCCCATTCGGTCGCGCTCCAGTGAGCGTGGGCTTTGTCCTTCGTCGGGAGCATCCGCAGACTGTCCGCTATCAATCCAAGCGAGGCCAGGACACCGTTGCGCTGCTGCTGCGCGCCCTTGGCAATCATCATGGCCATCTCTGTGTTCTGAACGCGGCGGTCAATCTCGTCCGGGTTCGCCATCCACTCGACAAGTTCCTGCGGACTCGGGCCGAAGGTCAGCAGATGGGCAAAAATCTTCTGCGGTGTCTCGGTGAAAAACTCGCCTTTTTTGTCCGTGGTTGGCTGATAGAGCGAAGCTGCGATCGCCTTCGCTTCGGCCTTGCGCCGCAGTTCCTCCGACGGTCCCCAATAGGGGCAGCGCGCGTCTAGCGGATTCAGTATGATGTCGCCGCGTTGGGCGTCGTAGAAGCGCTGAACGAATTCGCAAGCCGGGTCGTACACAATGGCAGAGTGGCCGCGCTCTCTGATTTGAAGCAGGAGCTGCATGATGAGCCGGGTCTTACCGGCACCGGTGTCGCCCATCAACTCAAAATGTTGCCCTTCGGCCCGTTGAGGAATGCGCATGAGCTGCTTGGATTCGAGAGTCCTGAAGCCTACACCGTCGCCCTGCACGGCTTTATTGAAATCGCTAGGCGTGACTCGAACCGGGCCCTTTAGCAGGCGTCCGTACTTCATTTGTTTGAACCGCTCGATGTCCTTCTTCGCGGCAAACAGGATGGTAGCGAGCAGGGCTACGAGACCAGCAGAGAGCGGAAAGCGGAAGACGCCGGCCACGGTATGCCCGTCATAAACGAAGTGCTGAAGGAAGGTGTGGAGTGGGCCGGTACGGTAGTTGGTCTTCGGTCCACGGTAGAGATAGACCAGGCCGGAACGGCGTGCGGCAGAGGTCAACTGCATTGGTACCGGTCGCCCGACGGGTTGCGGCGTGCTGCCGTCTTCAACGTCGCCGTCGAGTGCCGGCCTGCTGTGTAGCTGGGCGTCGGCCACGGAAAGAAGCTGTAGAGAATCCGATTTGCGAGAGGCCCCGACCAGTCCTGTGCGCATGTACGCGTACAGGTCGAACCGTTGAAGTGGGGGCATGATGCAGTTGATGTAAATGACGCCGAAGACTACGGTCAGCGCAAGCGAAAATGCGAGGGCTGCATAGCTGTAGATCGGTGCGCGCGGCGGTGTGACGATCGTTTCTTTGCGGCCCCATTGAGTGGATTCTGTGCTCATTCCATGCTCCCTTCTGTATATGCGGTCAACGTGTCTTCTGCCGCCTTCCTTTTGTTCGTCTTCACGTACTGAAGCATGGACCTGAACTGCTCTGCATTCATGGTTCCTCCGCGCAACAACGGCTCGAGGCTGTTGATGAGAAGAAGACGTAGAGCTTGAACCTCCACGAAGAGCGGCGACTGAGCCTGGGATTGTTGCGAAGCGGCTAAGAGTACGTCACGCGCCCACTCGCGAAGATTTTTTCCTTGAGCGGCGGCAACGCTTAACAAAGCCCGTTCTTCGCTTCTGGTGAAGCGCGTAGCAATGCTCTGTGTGCGCGTCTCACGTCCCTTTAAGCGTTGCAGGCGAGAGTGAATCGAAAGCTCTTCGGTAGACATTCGTACCTCCTACATCCCCATCTACTCGTCGGTTCCAACTGGAACCGACTAAAGTGAGCGTTTCGGGTAAGTGCTTACGGATGTGTGTGGTTCCGAATGGAACCAAAATGGTTCCAAACGCAACCCTGCGAGGGGTGGAGTGTCAACCTTCTTCCGGTGCGAAGCACCGTTGTGGCTCCGCCACGGATGAAGGTGGCGGGATCATGCTTTCGATCCCGCCACTGCTGCTGTCGTTTGTGCTAGCGATTGCGTTCCGGTTGTAGGCTTCTTTGCGGGCGGCTCTGGTGCTTCTACAGCCGGCGCTTTGCGGATACGAAGCGTCGCTGCAACTTGGCGAGCTTCCGGGGTCTTGAGGAAGTCCTGGAAGTCGCGGTCTTTGGCGAAGACATAAACGAGGGCCTGTTCGACCACATCATCAGCGCAAGCGCGGATGAAGGCGGCGTACTGATCGACCTGAGTGGCGGTTGAATCGTTCAGCCGAATGGAAGCGCTGATCTGGCGGGTTTGGTTGACTTCGAGCAGGGGCATTATGGTTCTCCTTTGGTGGCGAATCAGGCGAGCTTTTGGCGTGCAATCATGTGTGCCGCAGTGTGAGCGATCTCTCGCGCACGGGCGGAACGAAGTGCAGCGGGAAGCTCGCCCGAACGGCGTGCTTCAAGGCGGGTGATTACGTCGTGAATGGGAGCCCCGGCGAGCAGGGCGAGACGGGCGGAAGCCATGTCTATCGTGCGCTGGGCGTAGTAGAGAGGATTGGGCTTCTCGGCACGGCGGACAGCTAGTTCCTGCGTGAGCTGCACCGCATCCCTTCCACTAGACAGTTCCGAGAGAACCCACGCCCAATCCTGTTCGGAATGAGTGTGCTTGGCCGTAGCGATTGTCCGTGCGGAGCCGCGGAGCGGTAGCAGGGCAAGCGGCCAGCTTTCGGCGAGCCGAAATTCATCCGGAATGGCGACTGAACCGGACACGTACTCGACGGTGACAGGATGTGACGGCGTGTACTTCGCGTTACAAAATCCGGGTACGCGTATGACCCGGTTGCAATCAGTACAAGCAGCATCGCCTCCGAAGGCGAAAGCAAGCCGCTTGAGCGTGCCCTCCTGTCGCGCAAAGTCGAAGCCTTCGACGTGCCATAGCACCTGATACTTGCCCGGCGAAGTAGCGATGAGGGCACTGGGGTTCGGAACAGCGTCGGACGCGCGGAGCGCAGCGAGACGCGCGTCGCCGTCATAATCGATGTCTATGTATAGATGGCGGATTTCTGCGATGCACTCTTTGGTGCGTTTCCGGCTGCGAGCGCGAAGCGGATTGGCAGCCACATAGACGTTCAAACCGCTGGCGTTCTCGTGAGCGAGCCACCGCATATAGGCCGGTGTTGTTGCCTGTTCTAGGCGCACGATGCGTTGCGCGATCCGTGCTGGTTCTTCACGGCGCAACAGCATTGCGATCGTCTCTCCTGGACGGAAGCAACGGGTAAGAAATTCGGTGGCCATCGTCGTGTTCATTGCGCGTCTCAGAGGGCTGGAAGGCCGGCCTACGCCGACCTCCCGAGTTGATGTGCGAAAGCCGCTTATGCAGCCGCTTCTTCGTGGACTTCGTCTGCCGCTTCCTGCTCTTCCGGGGTGGCCTTCTGAGCGCGGTCCAGCTTGAGAATCGAGTCCACCCGGATCTCCCAGATGGTCTGTTCCGAACTGGTCTTCATGCTGCCGTACTTCCGGCTGCGCAGCTCGCCTTCAACCTGGAGATGAGCGCCCTTCTTCAGCGTGCCGGCGAACTCTGCGAGCTTCTTGCCGAAGATCACGCAACGGTGCCATTCGGTGTGCGAGACGTATTTGCCGTCCTTCTTGTAGGAGCTCTGGGTTGCCAGCGAGAAAGTGGTGAAGCTGCGGTTGTCGTTGGAGCGAACTTCTGCGTCGTTGCCGAGGAAGCCGATGAGGGTGACTTTGTTCTGGTACATGGTGGTGATCTCCGTTTCGCTGTATTTCCCGTATCCTGCTCGGGTCACATTCACAAAGTGAGCGAGTGGGCCCGGCTCCCAAGTGCCAAGGAGTGCTTTCTGGGAGGGGCCCGAAAGAAGTTTGTGCGGCGTTCTTTGCCGCGGTTTACAAACTTCTTGTGGGAGGAGCCGTGACCCCGCGGGGGCGCTGCAAGCGAAGCAGAACGACGCCGTGCCGCAGGGCGCCGGTTTGGCCCCGAAGCCGTGACCGAGCAGAGGACGGGATACGAGGCGGAAGAAACCCGCTGGGCCATGTCACCCCATTGCTTCTCGGCTGCGGAACTCCGTGCCAACCGCAGCTCATTACTGGTGGCAACGGCTCCGCAAAGGGGCGGCTCCTCGCCACCTCCATTGCGCTCTCGCGGCTCGCTGCTGACGCGCTGAAGATGCTCAGAGACAGGTGGGGCTGTGCAGCCGGATTGGCAGCATGTGGGTGCATCAGGAAGACCTCAAATTCGGGTTCGGTTCTCTAGCTGGTTAATCGGGCATCAGCCAGATGGAGCGCGGTAGACTTCCACGGTGTGGAAGCGTTGGTCTGCGTGGTTGTAGCCGCTGACTGTAATCAGCTCCCGGACGCGACGCCGACCATCATGGTCGCGCTCGCAATGCAATACGAAGTCGATGGCCTCCGCGGTCTCTGACCGCATGAATCCGTGATTCAAGTTTGGCCTGGCGCTCAGGGCAAGATTGGAGAGACGATTCAGTGCGTCCCACGCGGACTTTGCGTGGATGGTGGACAGCGTTCCACCATGCCCGGTATTCATGGCCTGAAGCAAATCGTAGCCACACTCATTCCGGATTTCGCCCATGATGATCCGGTCGGGACGATGGCGAAGCGCAGCGGCAACAAGCTCGCTTGGTGTGATGGCAACCTGACCGGGAATCGCCTCCACCGCTTCCCAGCGAACGGCGTTTGGATGGGAAACCTTCAGCTCGGCCGGTTGCTCGATAATGACGAGCCGTTCGTTCGCTGGAACGTGGTCCAAGATGGCCTTCATCATGGTGGTCTTGCCCGATCCGGTTCCACCCGAGATGAGCCCGTTCTTCTTCCGAAGCATGAGCGACACAATGGTGTCGCGCACGTCAGCCGGAAGGCTACCCGATTGGATCAGCTCATCCGAGGTGTACCAGCGGTTGAACTTGCGAATCGTCAGCGTAGGGCCATGAATGGAGGAAGGCGCACCGACCACCGCCACGCGCGAGCCGTCCGGCAAGCGCGTGTTCAGAATCGGATTCTGGGCCGTGAGGTCTTGGCCGAGGATTCGCGCAATGCGCTCGATGGCCGCCGTAAGGCGCTCGTTCGTGTAAGTCGTGCACAGCGGGATATGCTGCACGATTCCGCCACGGTCGGCATAGACGCCTGTAGCGCCATTGATCATCAAATCCGAGATGCTTGGGTCAAGCAGAAGCCCTCGAAGCTCTTCCGGAAAGAATGGCAGAATTAACTCGAAGCTCATCGCGGGCCTCCTGCCGAAGGCAGTGCCGCGATGCCCGGCGTTTGCGTCGGAGCTCCGGGCGCAATCGGGTCCACGGAGATCCGGTTCTCGTGGAATTCGGTGATCGTCAATCCAAGCGGATTGATGGTCTCGAACTGCGGGAAGATTTTCGCCTGGTCGCTGACCTGTTTGGGGTTCAGGTAGTACGTGACGCTGAGCAACCAATGCTCACGGCGCGGCTCCCGAGAGTTGCGGGCGGAATAGAGCTTGTCGATGGCGACCAGCGCAGCGCCGCGGGCCATAATCGCTCCCTGGACGGTCTCCTGAGACATGGAGGTAATCGTGACGTTCTTGACCTCCACGTCGCTCTGCTCGATCTGGCCGCCCATCACCTGAGAAACAAGATGATTCTGGTTGTCATCCGTCATGAGTTGCGACGCCAGAGTTTGGGAGAGGAAGTAATAATTGAGCGGATACTTTGACCCGATGGTCTCCCGGTTGATGGTGAATCTGTAATTTGCCCAATCCGTCAAGTAGGTGCGGACCTCGCCCTCGCGAGGGCTGTAATTCAGGTCGGTGTACGTGATGGCCTGGGCACGTCCCATCTCGTCAATGCGGATGTAGCGGTTGGCGATCGGACGGTGCGCCAATGAGAAATTCATCCACAAGGAACCGAGCAGGATTACTGTGCCGCAGCCGATGACGAAGCGGTAGGCTTTTCGCTCCGAATAGTGCGAGGCGTAGACCTCGTTTCCGATCTCGTCGGTAAGGATGGACTGTTCCGGCGTGAGGCGGGATTCAGCGGCTAGAGTGGTGCTGGACATGATTGGTATCGCTCCTTTGCTGGGCCGCGTTGAACACGATCACGGCGTAGGAAATCCCTGCAACAACGGCTCCAACAAGCGCCAGGATTAGCAACACGCGCACGAACCGTACTTGCAGAACGCGACGGATGAACGCCACTTGTAAAACGAACCGGAACATAGGCTCAAGCCCCTCCTGCCGCAGCACCAATCGATGTAGCTGTACCGATCACCTTCGTGATGCTCTCAGCCATACCCGCTGCACCGCCGAAGATCGCTTGGGTCATGCTCGGGATGAAGAGCATATTGACAATGAACGCCACGAACACCATCGCGCATGGGATTAAGTTTGCTAACCACATTTCAATGGAATAACTGCCGTTGAACGTCTGCTGAATGAAGCCGTTCAAGAAGCCTGCCCACACAAAGATAAATGCCGCTGCTACTGCCCGAATCATAGCGAAACTGATGAGCACGTCCAGGAAATGAAAGAACTTCGCACGGAACGTTCTCGTCATCAGAAGCGGAACGAAGACGGGGCCGAATAGGGCGGTGACTCCGTACAGAATGAACGCGCTGCAGTTGATCAGAAACAGAATGGCGGAAGCCAAGCCAAGCAGGATCTGAACAATGAAATAACAGAGAATTTGTGCAGGCGCCGTAAACGACGGCATCGGTGTATTGTCGCCGGCCGTCTTAAGGAGCTGGAGGAGATTGTCGAGCGAGCTTTGATCGAACGCAGCGACCATCGCCTGGGCGATGTAAGAGAAGAAGTGATTGATCCCGAAGCTCGCGCCGGGGAAGGGATTCACCCAATAGTTCAAGAGCAGTGAGCAGACGATCAGCCGCAAGAGGAAGTTCACAAGGTCCCCAACATGCAGCGGTTCGCGGTGAAGCCGGAAGGTCATACTGCTGGTGTTCCACTGAATAACCATGCTGATGAGGACAAACAGGGAGATGCATGCCAGTTCCGTCAAACCGAGCTGCGTCAGCGCACCGCCGTTCTGGGTTGTCAGATTGGTCAGGTTGTTGGTGAACTGATAGAGCCAATCGACACCCGAGCTCGTGCTCGGAAGGGCTTGGGCTAGAACGGCGACGGAAACCATAATGCTGCTCTCTTTCCTGTTGGAGGTTGATTGTCTCAGGGCAGGTACGTCTTCCACGTCTTGCCTTCATGGGCGGCGGCGGAGTTGTGCCGCGCCTTGTTCTGCTCGACTCGTTTCCGGAACTCCTCGTCTTGCTCTCTCTGCTCCTCGGCCTCTTTCTGTTGCTGCTGAAGGATGGCGGCGGCTTTCGCCGCTGCTGCGGCAGCCTGGGCGGACTCGTGCCGTTGGTAAAGAACGGCGCTGCTGATCACAGTCAGCGCCGCAAGGATTGCAATGAGCAGTTTCGTGTTGATCGCGTTCAGCATCGGAACCTACCGGGTTAGGGGATGTAGTTCTGCCAGGTGCTGCCCTCGTTGGCCGCACTGACATCGTTAGTTGCGCGTTGCTGCTGTACAAGCGCAGCGGTATTCAAATCCTGCGCCGCTGCATTGCGCTGCTGCATGTTGGCGACAGTCATCTGCGACGCAAGGCAGGTCTGGATGGTTCCTTGCGCCTGCATTTCAGACATTTTTTGCGCCTCCGCTGCGTTGAGCAGATTGAGCTGCTCGACCTCGGTATTAGTGCTGTCAGTGCCGTCCACCTGCTGCGAAGCCAAGGTGCTGTTGGCGGATGCGTTCTGACTCCTGGCAGCCCGGTACTGGCCAACAGCGGTCATGCAATCGGGCGAGATGGCATCCGACATCTCGACCATCGCCAGCTGTGACATCCGATCATTTCCGAGCGACTGGCCGGCGAGATAAGTGCTGGCCCCGGTGTTGACTGAGACCGTCGCGGCCTTCCAGCCGGTCAACGACGCACTCGGCGAGTTCGTGTTGAGAGCGATGTTGATGCCGGCGGTTTCGCCAAACATATTGCCGACATTCGCATTCTTGAGAGCCGTGAGCGTCGTCTGCCACTGCTGTTTCCAGGAGAAATGCGCGACGTTGTTCTTGAGCATGTTGTATTGCGACTCCAGCGTGGTGAGCTGGGAGACGAGTTGCGCATAGCTGGTCGGATCGAAGACGATGTCGCCGATACCAAACAGCGCGAAGCAAGGCGTAGCCGTGAGGAGCACGGCTGCTCCTCCGATCAGCCATTTACGGCGCTTCAGATTGAGCTTCATTGCGGGTGCCTCCTTCGAGGGCTGGTTAGAGGGTTGGGTTGACGCGGTGTTCTGCGTAGGACGGGATGAGCAAATCAGTGCCGATGTACACCCGTGCGCGCGAACCCTCTTTGAGCGTGATAACCGGAAGCCGATCGAGAAAGTGGTTGAGAACCTGTTCGCCTTCGGTTGCGGACTGCGCTGAAATCCCGTTGCGGATCTGAGTGGAGGGGGACAGGACGCTGCCGCTGTTTCCGATTTGCGCGAGACCGCCAAGACCGCCCACAGCGGCTGCCGCGGCGAACGCCTGAAGGTATCCGTGGTCCACATTCGTTGCGAGGCCAGTAGTGCCGATCTGGTCGAGTGCGAGAAACTTCCCAAATTCGAGCGAGAAGCCGTCCGGGCAGATGGCGCGATGGAAGGTGACGAACATCTTGCGCTGTTGCGCGCTTCCGACGCTCTGGACAGTCCCCAACAATCGGGTGCCTTGCGGTAACAGAAGCTGTTGATGGTCGTGTGAATACAGGTCTGTGGTCAGGTTCAGCATCACCGGGCCGCTGAGTCCGCCGTCGATGTGGTTGGTAACGACGCCCTCCAGGACAGTGCCTTCAAATACCCGGTACAGTCGTCCGTCGTAGGTATCGAAGTCGTACGGCGCCATCGGACGAGCCGTCGCGCTCTGAGCGGTGTCGCCAGATACCCGCTTTGTGGTGGTCGGTGGCCGCTGCTCGGGGTCGGAAAGCAACGGTGAAGGGTTTTCGGCATTCGATGTCTCTGGGAATTCGGAATGCTCGGCGAGTCCGGCAGCGGTCGGCCCCCCGGCAGCGGGATGCGCGAAGTCAATCGCGACAGTATCGCTGTTCAGTGCGTCCCGGTGCTGTTTCTCCTTCTCCAGCTCTCTTTGCTTTGCTTCGGCTTGGGCCTGCGAGACATTGGAGGTGTGCTGGGGCGCGTTCGGGCTGTCGCCATAGATCGCAGCGCGTTGCGCCGCGGTCATAGGAGGAGCGCCCGCACCTTCCGGACTGGGCACGTCCTGCGCGGCCTGAAGCTGCTGCATCGCAGCGGCGATTTGCTGCTGGCGCTGGCGTGCATCTGCATCCTGCTGTGCCTGCGCCTGCTGCTGCGTCTCAAAACTCGAGATCTGCTGAGCGTTGGGAGCCGCAGGGCGCATCGGTAATGCGCTCACAGGAGCCGCCCTCTTCTTGCTCGTGATCAGACTGGAAATATTCGCAATCCCGATCAGCGCGACGATCACCACAAGCGCAATCACCACGGGCATGCTCTTCCGAACCGGCGCAGTCGTCTCCCGCTGTTCGGGAACGGTCGCGGGCGGATTCTGGTTCTGGTCGTGCATGGCTAATTCCTTTCTGTGGCCCGGTGAAAGTCGACCTTCTTCTTACCGATTGCCAGATAGCCGTTATCCAGCTCCTTTGGCACAGTGAAGAGTCCGTTGCTGAAATCGAAGTTGATGAGCGATCCTTTGCCGTCCTTCACCTCATAGAGCGCAGGCGTCTCCTGGAAGTGACCGCGCAGGTAGGTGAACTTGTCATCGCGCCAAACCTGCTCCAGACCGAGCTCATGGCCCTTCTTCTGGTCCCATGCGTAATCGAAGTGCAAGGAACCGGGATACTGGCTGCGGTACTGTTCGACTTTGCTGTCTTCCGCTTTCATTTCGGCGGTAGCAGCGGCTTTTGCAGCTATGGCATCCTGCTTGGCCTTCTCCAGGTCAGCAGCCGGCACAAATACAGGAAGATCGGTGAGGCGGTCCTTGGCCGCCTTGTCGGCCGGTGTGAGAAACACCTTGGAATCGAAGTGCGGGTCAGCATCCGCAGAGACTTCCTGCAGCTCCAGCGTGTATTCGTTGCCGTGGTCGGAAACGATGTGAATGTCCGTCGTCCCGTTCGCCACCTTCGGCTTGACGCTGATGAAGCGGCTAGCCACATGGCCGCCGTCGAACACCCAGTCAGCGGTGTCGCCGCCGAAGACAGTGGCGACCTTCTCTTCGGCTGGAAGCAGAATGAGAGTCGATTGAAGCAGCGCGGCGCGTACAACTGGCGGTGTTGCCGATTCAGAAACGATGACCGTACGCGGCGCGTTCGGCAGAAGATGATGTGACGTCTCTGCGGCGACACCGTTGGTGATCGCTGTAAAGCCAAGGCCGAAGGCGAAGAAGATAGGGATGGGTGGTTTCACAGCGGTTGTTCCTTTCAGGGTTTTGGAGAATTCAGATGGACTCACCGGCGGCGAAGCGGCTGATGCCATCTTGCAGGCCGTACTTTTCGATCAACCTTGCACGTTGCACGCGATCTTTCGGTTTGGTGCTGAAGGTCGCGTAACTTCGGCTGTCGAGATTGAGCCGTACGACCTTTGTGAGTCCGTCTCGGCGCATGTAAAGCGCTTCACGGTCCCGCAGGCTCTCGAAGAGGGCGATCTGCTGCTCGTTCATCTTGAAGAGCTCGGCGTAGCGCTTCCTGTTGAAGGTCACATCCTTCAGGAACAGAAACGAAGTGCAGGAGTTCACAATTGAGTCGGCATTCTTCCCCAGGTCCTCGGCCGATTGGCCGATCATGGTGACGCCCCCCAGGTTCTTGCGCACCGTCTTGATCGAGGCAAGAGCGCCTTCCAAAAGCTGCTTGTTCTTCATGGAAGAGAAAATCTCTTCGATGAGGATGTGCTTGGGGACGCCGAGATTGGCGGGGTTGTAGAGCACATCGTTTATGCGGCGGAGCAGCCACACCATCAGCGGTTCGATCAGGTCGGCGTACTGTGCATTGTTGACGCCTTGGAAGTCGAAGCACTGAAGGCGAGATAGAGAGAGGCTGTCTTCCACGTTGTCGAAGACGGCGTTGTATATGCCGTTGCCAATCCACTTCGATAGGTAGCGATCGAGCTTCTTGGGGAGGAAGAGGTTGGAGAGCCGGCGGTTCGGCGCGTCGAGCAGGTACATATCCTGCACGGCCTTGTGGATCACGTCATCGTCTTCGGGTTCCAGCTCAGCGCCGCCGTTCGTCAGCAGCAGCTTCACAAACGAGTAAAGGAACTTGATATTGCTCTCCGTCGGTTCAAGTGCGAAGGGGTTAATGCGCGGTCCATCTTTGCCGACTCGGTCCACCTTGCCGCCGTACAGATCGACAACGCTCTCATACGAGCCGCCGATATCGAAGATGTAGGTGAAACCGCCGTACTTTTGCTCCAGCGCGACCATCTGGTTGCCATGAACGGACTTCCCGGTTCCTGTAGGGCCCAGAATGAGCATGACCCGGACGCCGTCCACATAAACGTCTTGGAAAAACGGCGTTCCCGTCCGTGTTTCGAGCACGTTCAGGTACTCGGCATCGAGATCCTCTGATTGCGGATGCCCGAGGTGTGGCGCGAAGACGGAACACAGGCGTGCGTGATGGTCTTCCGCGAGCCACAGCGGGAAGACACTGAACTTCTGATTGCCCGGAAACATCGCATAGAAGGCTGAGAGGTTTCCCAGCGTCTCTTCCATCACCTGCGCTCGCGCGTCTACGAAAATCCGGTGGACGGCTGGGACAACGTCCCGCAACTGTTCGGAGCTCCGCGCCGCGAGCAGTAGACGAAGCGAGAACTCTCCCTGTGCTTTTTTGTCGAGCGACCGTATTACTTCGCTCAGGTCGTCAACGCTGTTGTTCGCTGCCTTGGCACCAGCGCCCGTTTCCAGTGAAACCATGTCACGACCGCTCATCACGCGAGTGAGAACGCCGACTTTGAAGAACGAGATGAATTTTTCCTGCTGATCGATCTCCTTGCGGGCCGACGAAGCGGATTTCACGCGCCATGTCGTGCAAAGGATGCTGTCGCAGTTCAGCGAGAGCAGTCCGGAGAAAAGGCAAGGGCGCGACGCTTCCGGCGTGGCCTTCAGGGAAAACATCTGAACATGCCGCTTGCCCACCCGAACGTGATCCTGGTGCCATGCGACTGGGCTGTTTACGATCTGCCGGTCTACCCCGGTGTCGGAGCGAAGCTGATCCTGCACGGCCCACCCTTCGAGATTGAACAGATAAGTGAAGAATTGAAAGACATCATTCTTGCCGAGCAGACGCAGGCCCAGCGAGCTGCCCAGATGCCCCTCCAGCAATGTCGCTGTCTTTTCCAGCTCCGCGAGCATACGGGATGTTTCGTAGCAGTTTTCTCGCGGTTTCCGCGGAAACGCATTGAGCTTGGCTGGCTCCAGCGTCAGACACCAGTGCAGGTCGATACGCCGAAATTTGGCGGTCTTGTCCAGATAGGCAAGTCGGTCGCCAGCGAACATCTCCGTCACATCGTTCCCGTATTTCGCCTGGCGGGGAAGGTCGTAACCGGACATCACTCGCGTGTACTGATACAGACATGAGCCTTCGGGCAGTGCGCTCAGAGCACCCTCGATTGCGCGGATGCGCGCGTCGAGCTCAACGTCGGTCAGTCTCTCCTCGTCGATGCCGTTGAGAGAGAAAAGGCAACCGTAGCCGCCACCTTTGAGCGCGAAGATGTTTTCCCCGACGAAACGTGCGATCGGCACGATGCTGCAGGCCGCTCCTGCTTTCGCGAACCAAGGCGTGTTTTTCTGTTGCTCAGTGTTTGCGCGGGTCATAGTAGCTTTTCTGGCTGAGGCTCAGGCCCCAGAGTTGGAACATCTTTGGGTGTTTGCGAACAATGAGCCAGGCCGCGACCGCGAGTGTCGGGAATGCCATCATCGCCAGCAGGCGAAAGCCAACGAGGAAAACCGTTACGCAGACGAATGTGATCGCCATCCATGTTGTGAGGTCGAGTCCGAGCTTGGCTCTCGGCCGGTTCAACGCCTGATTGATCGGTAACGGTTCTCCCCGCTTGGGCATGTCGATGTCACCTCCTACATCGACTGTCCGGTCAGAGAGCCAATCCATCCAGCTCCCCAGCCGAGAACTCCGGCGCCAAAGAGAGCACCGAACAGACCGGGAATGGCGTCCTGAAACCGTCCCGACATCATCCGGATGCCGGCGAAAATCAGGCCGCCAAGGCAAATGACAGCGCCGGCATACATGGCGAACGTCTTGAAGGTTCCCATCAGCGTCTGAGCGCCGGAGAAGTCCATCGTGCCTTGAGCGTGCGCTGCGGAGGAAAGAGTGAACGCGAATAGGACGGGAGCGAGCGCACGAACGGCTCGCATCAGGTTCGCTTTGCCGGTCTCTCCGGCAAAGTTGCGAAGCAACCGCGGAGAGCGGATTGCGACTCGATTAGGGTTGCGGGACTGAAGCACTTTGCACCTCCGCCAACGGCTTCAATCCGTCGGCTATGGCGCAAAACATAAGTGCGGGATTCGCCCGGCGTCCAATGAGTTCACTGCGGAGCGTTATGCGCACCGCGCATAACGAACAATCGCCCCCAAATCAGATGCCCAGGAGCAGGGCTGTAGAAGGTATAGAAGACAAGGAAAGCCTACTCAAAGCGGTGTCCGGAACTTCCGCTAAGCCGACTTATCGGTACTGAACCTGGCCTCAATGAGTTCCTAAGGCGATTAGTCAGTCATTTGAGTTTACAGAGGCGTCTTCGGACATACCTGCTTCCGTTTTCTACCCAGGATGTTCCAGTTGGCCCGATGCCTTCAGGAAGCAAGCGGCTCTATAGGCTGACTCGATGAGGCGGGATTGCGCTTCTCGTGCCGCCAGGGCTATGACCTCACTTCAATCAGCGGATTGCTGCAAACGAAGGACGAAGGGACGGCCTTTGCCCGCTACCGGCATGCCAATCCCGGATAATGGTTATCTGTCACCATCACCCATCTCCTCGACAGGAAGAAAGATGATCAACCGCATCCGGCTCCTTCGCAACATCGGTCAATTCGACAACGTGACCGCGACGGCGCACGTTTTTCAGCGGCTTACCCTGATCTACGCTGAAAACGGCCGGGGTAAAACCACACTATCGGCGCTGCTGCGCTCGCTTGCGCTTAACCGCCCGGACCTCGTATTAGAGCGCCACCGGCTTGCCGCCGCGCACCCGCCGGAAGCCATCATCGACTGCGTAGGCGGAGCGCAACCCGCGATGTTTCAGAACGGCGCGTGGTCCAGGCACAACCCGGATGTCATCATCTTTGATGACGCCTTCGTCGATGAGAATGTCTGCTCCGGCCTGTCGGTCGAGGCAGAACACCGCCAACACCTGCATGAGCTGATTATTGGGGCGCAGGGCGTAGCCCTTAACCAACAGCTTCAGGGATTTGTCGCCACCATCGAGGCGCATAACGCCGAGCTGCGCACGCGGGCAGCCGCGATTCCAACGGCTCTCATGGGCGGAATGGCGATAGACGCATTTTGTGCGTTGCGGGCGAGGGCGACAATCGAAGCGGACATCCAGGAGGCCGAGAGGGCGCTTCAGGCGGCGCGTGAGCAGACGCCCATCCAGGAAATGCGGCCGTTTGACGCGATTGCCCTGCCGGAATTCGACGTTGCGGGCATTGACCAGGTGCTTGCGCGTGACCTTCCCGACCTCGACACCGCCGCCGCCGAAAGGGTGCAGGCGCACCTGGCGCAGTTGCCAGCGGGCAGCGAAGCCTGGATAGCCGACGGCATGCGGCGCATCCCTACGGAAGGAAGGGAATGCCCGTTCTGCGGACAGGATTTGGCCGGATCGCCGGTGCTCACCCACTACCGGGCTTTCTTCAGCCAGGAATACCGGGCGCTCAAAGACGACATCAACCGTCTAAGCGGCCGCATCAACGAAGTGCATTCCGATAACGGGCCCATCGCATTTGAGCGCGCATTGCGCACCGCGAGCGAACGCCGCGCCTTCTGGGCCCGATTCGCGGATATGCCGGAGATCGCCTTTGATACTGCCGAGCTAGCAGCCGACTGGCGGCAGGCCCGCCAACTGGTTTCCGAGGCGCTGGCAAGCAAGGCCGCAGCGCCGCTCGAACCCGTGACGCTTTCAGAGCAGGCGCGTGCGGCGATTGCCGCCTATGACGCCTACCGCACCCGCGCCGCCGAGTTGAGCAATCAATTGCAGCAAGCCAATCGCGCCGTCGCCGTCACTAAGGAACAAGCAGCAGCCGGGAATGTGGCCGCAAGGCAAGGGGACGTGCTGCGTCTACAGGCCACCAAGGCGCGGCATGAGCCCGCCATTGCGCCGCTGTGTGACGCCTACCAGGCGGAGAAGACCGCCAAGGCCGCCACGGAACAGCAGCGCGATCAGGCGCGCCAGGCGTTGGAGCAGTACCGCCGCAACGTGTTCCCCGATTATCAGCAAGCCATCAACCAGTATCTTGCCCGCTTTAATGCGGGATTCCGGCTGGAGCAGGTGCAGCCGACCAACACGCGCGGCGGCTCGGCCTGCTCCTACAGCCTGCGGATTAATAACGTGATGGTGCCGGTCACAGCGGATGCAGGGCCCGGAACGCACGCGTTTAGAAACACGCTCAGCGCCGGAGACCGCAATACGCTCGCGCTCGCCTTCTTCTTCGCGTGCCTGGACCAGGACCCGAACCTTGCGAACAAAGTGGTCATCATCGACGACCCGGTATCGAGCCTGGACGACAACCGCTCGCTCACGACCGTTCAGGAGATGCGCCGCCTACTGCCCAGAGTCGCGCAGGTCATCATCCTCTCGCACAGCAAGCCGTTTCTCTGCCAGACCTGGGAAAGCTCGGATCATACGCAGCGAATAGCGCTTCAGGTGCGCCGCGACGGGCCTAATAGCTCCACCATCGACACTTGGAACGTGGATGCGGACCTCATCACCGAATACGACCGGCGGCATGAGAAGCTCAGGAATTACTTACGGGCGGGGGCCACTGGGAACCTGCGCGACATCGCCGTCGATATACGGCCGACGCTGGAGTATTTCTGCCGTGTGGCCTATCCGGCCGACTATCCGCCCGGAGACATGCTCGGCAACTTCCGCGACCGCTGCCAGGCGCGGCTTAATCAGGGCAATCCGATAATGGACGCCGCCGACGTGCAGGAGATTCGTGACCTTACCGACTACGGCAACCGTTTCCATCACGACTCAAACCCTGAGGGCTACTTGACTGTCGTGGTGACCGACGCGGAGCTGCAAGGCTTTGTTCAGCGGACGCTCGCGTTTTGCAGCCGCCGCTAAATGGATAGAGCGGCACCGTCGCGTTCAGGTCTTCATAAACGCTCTTGTGGTGATTAGAGCGGGGGTGATCTGCTAATCCGTCCGGATCGGGATCACTCCTTCCACGGTTGCCGTGATCCGTCCGCTCCTGTCCAATATGGAAAGCCGCTCTCCGACCACGAGTGAATCCACAAGGATGTCGAGACAGAAACCTGACGGGTGAGCGGCACTCGGAACCTTGATGGCTGAGATATTTCCGCCGAAGGAGCAGGCAGCGCCCAGTCTCTGTGTTGGCGTTTCTTCTCCCCGGGCGTTCAGAATGAATCTCGATGGCGTGAGGCTCGTCAGCTCGTCCAGCGACGTGCCCAGTTCGGCACAGAGGGTATCAACCGTGAGGTCCAAGACACGTGATAGGGCGCACTCAATAGTGAGAACAAGATCCGGGTTGCGCGGTACACCTTTGAGCCGCCCGTCGGCGGTAGTAAATAGGGCTTCCACCTCCATCATGGCGGTCAGCTGACTGTCGGCGCAGTAGAGAACAGGAAATGAGTTTGGGGCGTTATAGCGCCCGCCAGACCGGATGGACCCAATCGCGGAGAGGGGAGCGTCACGCCATTTCTCAGCAACGATTCGGTAGGCGTATCCCGCATAGGGAGCTACCGGGGCGTGCTCCAAGGCACGAAGAAGTCTTTCGAGTGCGTGCAACGAGGCCCCTCTTAGGCTGGCTGCCGAAGGCTCATAGCCTCGACGAACGACTCCAAGGGAGCCAACTCGCCTCTTTCAATGAACTCGACCGGGGCCCGGTTCTCAAGGTGTCGATTGGGCGCATTCAGGAAGATGCGCGCATTGGTCTTGTTTCCGGCATAGAGGTCTACGACGGCAACCCAGACCCGGTAGATGCGCCGGAGGTCTGCCTGAAGGCTGGACGCATCTGGATGCTTCCGCACGCCTGGAGCTTTGCGGCCGATTGCCTCAGCGATCGTTCCCACCGGCAGATTGAGTTCCCGGGCGATCCGTGCCGCGTCCAGCCGGCCAGACTCTGGATTGAAGAGAGCAGGATCAGCGCTTACGAATGCAGCCGAAGCGGACATGGAAGTCACCTCTACATGCATCATAGTGTCACAATGTAGGCGCGTCAAGGTTGCGTTCTAGTTGTGCAGCTTGTGCCTGAAAGTCGCGATCTTAGCGGCGATTACGTTCTGGAACACACCCTTTTCAACCCTCTGTGAACCCGCTCCAAGAACATCGCTAAAACACGCGGCCCTATTTTCAATGCCTTACGATTACCTAAATCAACCGGTCACGCCACGTAACTCGCTGAATATACTATAGTTACGGCAACTCATAACCCAAAGGTCGCAGGTTCAAATCCTGCCCCCGCAACCATTTAGGGATTATGAACCCCACAGAACCCCACCATAGCGTGGGGTTTCTGCTTTAGATCGCTACAGATACGCCCTCTCGGGCGGGCGACACCATCCTCACAACCTTGGTGTTGGCTTGGCGCTTAGAGTTCATCTGGGCATTTCCGTAGGTGTTCATGGTGGTGCTCACCTGAGCATGGCGCATGAGCTTTTGCTGAACCCCGACAGGTGCCCCGGCGTCGTCCAAGAACGACCGATAGGTGTGGCGGAAAGTATGCCAGCCAATGTCACGAGGGAGCTTCGTCTTGCGCCCCGCAGCACGGATGTAGTCCTGTTGGATGGTGGAGGCGTGATATGGCTCCCCGGTGTTGGGATTCGGGAACACCCATCCCCCATCACTCTTCGGACACTTCTTCCGCCAGTTCAGCATTAGCTCTGCGAAGTCGGCATCCAGCGGCAGTTCATCCTCGCTGTAATCCGTCTTCACATCACCGACCCGTCGGTGAACCACGCCCCGCACGACTCTCAGAGTGAGACCATCGAAGTCGAAGTCTGGCCACTTGAGCGCGAGAATCTCGCTCACTCGGAGACCTAGACACATGGCAACCTGCACCATCTGTCTATATGGCTCTGGGAACTGCTGAAGTACGGAGTGGAACTGTTCAACCGTCAAGATGAACGGTTTCCGTCTCCGCTTCGAGATGCCCTTCACCTCGACCAATCCGATTGGATTGCGAGCCAAGGGAACCAACTCCCAGAACATCGCCTTCTCCATCAGGCGGTACATCATCGCCTTGATGTGTCCCCGAGTTTTAGGAGACAGCGGGGAAGTGCGGACGTTCGTGTTCTCGACATCTCCTCGCTTCGGCGGCTTTGTGAGACCACGAAGCCACTCGTCTACCGCGGCCGGCTTGACGTCGATTAGCGGCACGTCGTTCCAGTAGGGTTTGATATAGCGGTCTAGAGTTGTCAAATAGCTGCAAGCAGTCGAAAACTGAACCGCGCCTTCGATCAACGCTTCACCTGGGCGAAGCGCCTTCACATCTCGTAGGCGTTCGGTCTCGATGTAACGCTCCACTAGAGCGCCCATCGTCGCCTGCTGCTTCTGCACAAAGGCTTCGTTCCCATTGAGCTTCATGAGGAGAGGGCTGAACGGCAGCGAGAGCCTTTGATTCGGTAGGGTACAGCGTTCCTGATAAAGGTGTGGGTTACGGAACACAAAAAGCACCTGAGACGGGCGGTTAGCCGTCGATCTCTGTTTCATCCATTGGGGAATTTCGATGAGTGCATTGCCCTGTTCTCGCCAATTGACCACTGCCGGTAGGGTGCTCCCAAGCTCGGCTTCTCAGGAGTGAGAGATGATGCTGGAATGTATCCGACGAAGTTGCAGTCCAGGGTGGCCCGTAAACGCGAGACCGAAACCGGTTTGATTAACAGGAGGTGAGTGCGTTAACGCGAACGACCTCATCCTTCTAAATCTGAATGTCCTAGATCCGCACTAGCAGACTGTGCTCGTTCCCAATCCGCATAGGCGTGCGTACACTCTGCCCCAAAAAAGAAAACCTGTGCGGAGTAGTAGACCCAGAGCGTGACCACAATTAGGGAACCGGCCGCACCATAAGCGGAGGCGGACTCCGAGATGATCAGATAGTGGTCCATCAGAGCCTTGCCCAATGTGAACAGCACGCCTGTCAGGACGGCGCCGAAGATGGATTCACGCCAAGTCGGACGCGCCATCGGCACGTATCGAAACATCAGCGCAAACAGAAGCGACGTTATTCCGACAGAAAGCGTGAAGCTCGCAACCATCACAACGGCCGGAAACGGCGCGAGAGCTAACAGCACTCTGCCGAAGCCCACGACGGCTGTGCTCACGAGTAGGGACAACGTAAGAAGGAGTGCCATGCTAAAAACCATCGCCAGGGCCACAGACTTATCTCGGATAAGGATGTGAACGCGAGATTTTGAGGGAGTGGCTGAAGCCCAGATCGTGTTAAGACCTGTCCGCACTTCTCCGGCCAAACCAACCAGACCGAACAGGAGAGTTGAAAGCCCCACGATCGTGGCGATCCATCCTGAAATGGGCCGGCGCGCGTTTTGAAGCAGAAATCCAACGGCGTTGCTCTCTTGCAGTCCGACAAGCCAGTGCACCCGCCCGACCATTTGTGTCTCAGCTGAAACTCTCCCAATCAGCAAGGACAACAATGTGAGAACGAAGAAGACCATCGGAGATAGTGCGACAAGTGTGTAAAACGCTACAGCGGCACCGGTCCGAGGCGTGTCATGAGCGATCCACGCCTTTGCCGCATGGCGCACAATTGTCCACAGCTTTTGGTGCACGCCTTTCAATCGGTTAGGACGCGAAGCCGGTTTCGCTCAAAGAGAACAAACAAAACCTTCCGAGAGTCGCCAGTCGCGTAACGATGCACATCGCCGATCACCGGCAAATTTCGAATGTCACGCAGCCGTCCACGATGCCACAGTTCTGCGTTCGATGCGCTTTGAGTCTCGGTGTGAACTCCGAACGGAGACGCTACACCGCTGACGAAGTCGGCAAACACTGCACCGAACGCACCCGCGGCCCTCGTCTTCTCTTGTGCCGACCACGTGCGCTGGTACATGGTTGTTAGCCGGCTGCCACGGTAGTCACGGTCGGACGCGGAAAGACCACTCGCCGACTGTGCGCGGCCACTACTTGGGGTAATCATGAAGGGGATCCTCTCACCGTTAGATGCGTTCGATCGCATCGATGAACGTTCACTTTCCTGCGTTTCGTCTCACGGAGTGCGGCAGTTGTGCGCACATGATGCAATCAGCGTACTGTTGAGCAATGCGGGAGGTCCGCTATGTCTTCTGCCGGCTTTTTCGAGGTCCGTATCACAACTCACCAGCATGGCTCGTCTGGAATTGACTACAGAGCCGTGCATAGACAGATGGTGAGCCAAGGATTCGAGCGCGTACTTCAGACGACGGCTCAGATCGCAAATGAGGTTCCAGGCACGTATCGCTTGCACAATGCTCACCTCACGACTGGACAAGTTGCGAAGATGATCCGATTGGCGCTTACATCTCTCGGGTGCCACATTACGGTGCAGGTCGTGAAGGTCCGAGAGGAGTTCCTGTTTACCTCCAATCCGTCTGTCTCCGAAACGGGAGCCAAAACCAAGTCCGAACCAGACAGCTCACTATCTCCTGGAAATAAAGCCAAAGCTCAGTCCGGCTATCCCGCTTGGAGACGTCCACGATAGCGCCACGTCAGCTGAGCGGATTCACGGCCCTGGAGCGCTAGTCGGTACTGCCGGTTGCGAGCCACACTACCGCTTCCTGCCTCTCCCAAGCAGAGGCGCGCTCACCGTGTTGTGCGCCGAAGACTGATCGTTCAGTACCACATTGAGCAGTGATCGATTGACGCGGATCCGGCCGTTGTATTCGATGAAGCCGAGCTTGCGAAAACGATTCATAAAGAAGCTCACGCGCGAGCGCGTCGTCCCGATCATCTCAGCCAGGCTCTCCTGTGTGATTTGCGGAATGAGAGACTCAGGCTCGTCGGCCTTGCCGAATTCCGCCATCAGCAACAGGATCCTTGCGAGCCGTTTCTCGCTCGAGTTGAACAGTTGATCGACGAGGTCTGCTTGGGTGCGCATACTGCGTGCGAGCAGGAACTTGAGGAAGAGGTCCGAGAATGCGTGTTCCTCATGCATCACCCGAATCATCTCTGCACGGTCTATCTTGAGCGCGGCGCATGGTGTGATAGCCGTCGCAGTTGCGAGACGAAGCCCAACGCTGCCCGCAAGCGACTCCTCTCCAACGAAATCCTTGGCATTGAGGAGAGCGACCGTCGCTTCTTTTCCGGCAGCAGAGACGACGGTTAGTTTCGCTCGGCCCTTCTGAAGGTAAAAGATGGAATCTGCTTGAGTCCCCTGAGCGAAAAAAAGCTCCTTCGCCTTGATCTGAATGATCTTTCTTCCAAGTCCAGTGCTCGCCAGGAACGAGTCGACATCGAATGTGCCATTCTTCCGGTCAGTCATCATCAGGCGCCTCATTCTGTCGTTCGTGAGCGAGCAGTGCCGGGTGAGTTAAGAGTCTGAAATCCAAGATATCGCTAGTGACGCTCACGATTGAGTTTAAGTCTAGAAGCATCATCAAATCTGTGCAATTGTGCTCACGCGGTTTCTTCATCGACCCCCAATCGACAATGCAAAGCGTCAATGCGCTCCTGCTGGCTTGGGATTCTCTGGATCGAACCTGGCGATCTGCACTTTCTTAGCGAGACCGATCTTCTCCAGTATCCAGATGCAGTAGTAGTTGAGATCAACCTCATACCAGGTCAACCCATGACGCGCGGATACCGGGTGGGCGTGGTGGTTGTTGTGCCACCCCTCGCCGCCCGTGAGGAGGGCGACCCACCAGTTGTTGTGCGAGTCGTCTCTGGTTTCAAAGCGACGCCTGCCCCACATGTGAGTTGCCGAGTTAACCAGCCATGTGGCATGCAATCCGATTGTGGTCCGGAGAAAGACGCCCCAGAGTAGAAGGCCCAGCCCAACATGCCAGCCGCCGAAGAGAGATCCAGCACCGAATAGGACGACACCCAGAGTAGTAAGGGGAACCCAGTGATACTTGCTCAGCCAAACGTGAACGGGATCACGCGCCAAGTCGGGGGCGTAGCGATCAAGAACCTCCGTTGCGGAATGCAGAGCCCTTCCGGTCAAAATCCAGCCGACGTGCGCCCACCATGTCCCGTCGTGCGGGCTGTGTGGATCGCCCTTGTGATCTGAATGCTGGTGGTGAATGCGGTGTGTGGCTACCCAGAAGATCGGGCCGCCCTCCAGTGCCAGTGTGCCGCAGACCGTAATCAGATATTCCAGCCATTTCGGGGTTGCGTATCCGCGATGTGTAAGCAGGCGGTGATATGCCATACCGACACCTACATCAATCGCCAGGAAGTACAGGACGGCGGCAACGATGAGATTGGGCCAGCTAAAGAAGAATAAAGCCGCAAGCGCGCCAGCATGGAAAAGCGCCATAAAAGAAACCGTAACCCAGTTGATCTTGCCGTCTTGGTGTGTGGGGCCGGTGCGCATCTCCCTCCGCTCCGGAGGTGAAATTGCTCGTGCGAGGATTTTCGGCACGGAGTTGCTCGCTGCATCCTGGCCAAAAACGACGCCTTGTGTAACAACCTCTTTTCGTACGCTCGCCATCGACGTCATACAGAACCCTCCTCGGCAGGAAATATCCGCGTCTAGATCAAAGTATCCGCGCCTAGATCATTTGATAGCTCCCACAACGTGTCCGATACGAACGGAAGTGTAAGAGTTCTGTACCCGCGAGCGTGCTCAAAAAGACTCTCGCCCGTGAGAATTTCATTAAGTGAGCTGTTTAGCTCAGTAATTGCTTCTCGGCTTTGAGACACTTGACAGTGGAGAAGAAGCCCTATTCGCTCCTCCCTTATGGTTCTGAGCTAAGTCATCCCCATCTGACATGACTTTCCCCTTAGCTCCACGACTTCGTAAGGAACAACAATGAGAATCAAATCCATGATCGTGATCTGCGCCTTTACGCTGGGGAGCAGCCCGCTTTGGGCGTCCGCTCACAGCGATTCGATCCAGCGGCTGCAAATGTCTTCCGATGTGCTTCGCTCGATCGTCGAAACGCCGGACAAAGGCATACCCGAAGAGGTATTGAGCTCCGCGAAATGCATCGTGGTCATTCCACATCTGGTCAAGGGCGGCTTTGTCATCGGCGGTGAGCACGGTCGGGGGATCGCCTCATGCCGTACCTCTAACGGCTGGAGCGCGCCGGCATTCGTCTCGCTCGGCGGCGGCAGCTGGGGATTGCAGATCGGCGTCGAGGGCGTTGATCTCGTGATGGTGGTCATGAATGACCGTGGTCTCCAACATCTGCTTTCCAGCAAGTTCCAGCTTAGCGGCGACGCCTCTGCATCCGCCGGTCCCGTCGGAAGACATGCATCCGCGGGTACAGACTGGAAGCTGAACACAGAGATTCTCACCTACTCACGTTCACGCGGAGCTTTTGCAGGAATCACCCTGAACGGAGCGGTCGTCGAGCAGGATAACGACTCGACCACGGCCATCTACGGTCGCCCACATACGTTCAGGAGCATTCTTTCGGGAAACGTTCCCGCTCCGATCTCCACGTCGGCCTTCATGCGTTCGATCAACAGGACCACTCACATCAGCCGCGTCGCGGAAGATAAGACGACCGGCCAGTAACCAGATCCATGCGCAATCTGCACAAGCAAAACCACGCAGGCATCCGCTTGCAGGAGAAACTGTGAAAATCAAATATGTAGTCCCCGTCGCATTCGCAGCCGCTCTGGGTGTTTCCGCCCAGACCGTCTCTCAGCCAATGCACGTGTCTGAGTCAGCCACTCAAACTACCGTTACATCCGAGAGCGGCCATACTGCTCGTCCCTTCCAGCAGATGGTGACTTATCGCACCGTTCAAGCGGTCACTTACGAGCATCACAACGGCTCCACCAAGGTGGACTTCGTCGGTACCAACCTAATGCCTTCTGCGAGTGGTCATGCCAAGGTGGAAAGCAGGCGCGGCACCATGGGTATCGGCGCGGAATTTGCTGACCTGGCAAGGCCCACCACGTTCGGTAATGAGTACCTGACATACGTCCTGTGGGCCATTTCTCCAGACGGACGCGCGGTCAACCTCGGGGAGGTCCTGGTCGGCAGCAATCATCGCAGCAAATTGGATGTGACGACCGACCTCCAGTCATTCGCGCTCATTGTGACGGCGGAGCCATATTACGCCGTGCGACAGCCGAGCAATGCAGTCATTCTCGAGAACGTCGTCCGCGACAACACCAAGGGAACAACGGAGGCAATCAATGCAAAATATGAGCTTATGGAACGCGGCGGCTATCTTCCTACTGGGTACAAATTTGATCCTGTTGTCATCAATGAAAAGCTTCCCCTGGAATTCTTTGAAGCGCGGAACGCGCTCCGCATCGCCGAATCCGAGGGCGCCGGTCAGTACGCCGGAGAAAGCTATCAACACGCGGTGCAGTTGATGAATACTGCCGATCAGTACGCCATCGGCAGGCCGGTAGACAACCACGCACTGATCGCAGCGTCCCGCCAGGCAGTCCAGACGGCCGAAGATGCACGTGAGATCGCCATCAAGCAAATCGGGGAAGCACGTTTGGCGAACGAGCGTCAGGATTCAGTAGACGCACAAGCCAGGTCACAGGCACAAGCGGACGATGCCACTCGCCAGAAGGAACTGGCCCAAGATCGAGCGGATGAGGCAGTCCGGCAGAAGGCGGCGGCTCAAGTCGATGCTGCAACAGCGCGCGCAACCATGGTTGCTAACCAGGAGGCATCGCAAGCCGCGGTCGTCGCAGCGCAGGCCGACGCTGATAAGGCGCGCACCGAAGCACAACAGGCAGACAGCGATAAGGCGGCTTTGCGTTCACGCCTCGCCGAGCAACTGAACACCATTCTTCAGACCCGCGACACTGCGCGCGGTTTGATCATCAGCATGTCCGATGTCCTGTTCGGGACCGGCCAATATGCACTCGTCCCCGAAACACGAGAGAAACTGGCCAAAATCGCTGGAATCCTGGTTGCCTATCCGACTCTGAACATTCAGGTCGGCGGCTACACAGATAACGTCGGAACGGATTCCATGAACCAGACGCTATCCGAGAATCGCGCGAACTCAGTGCGTAGCTATCTGGTACAAGAGGGCGTCTCTGCCTCGTCCGTGACTGCAAAGGGCTATGGCAATTCCTTTCCAACCGCATCGAACGACAGCTCCTCCGGCCGGCAACAGAATCGGAGAGTGGAGCTGCTCGTGTCCGGCGACGCGATCGGCAGCCCGGCGGATGTAACAACCGGGAGTCTACGCTAACCGTACTTCTGAATCCGAAGCCAAACGAAGGGCCCCGGGCTTCAGTAAGCAGGGGCGCCACTGTAAGCCTTGGGAGGGGAGGCAGCGGCGCCCCAAAGAGGCTTCGGTAGCACTTACCGAGGGCTGGCTGGGGTCGCCGGGACGAGGCAGCGCCGGTTTTTGGAGGGCTCTATCCAAGTGCGCACGGTGGCGATGGTTTCGGGGTTGGCGTTGATGGTCGAGAGTCCTTTGACGTCGCTCTGATCTTTGGTGAAGAAGCGAACGAGTCCCCAGCGAGCCACCATTTTCCCGGTCGCCGGTGTCCCCGCTCTGGCGGATGATGGGTTGGAAAGTCGTGGGCCGTTGTAGTCCGTCCGGCAGCGTGAAGTCGGGCACGTCTTTGACGTGAAGACTTCGGCAATTCGCTGGTTGTCGGCCTCGCGGGCATATCGACCGCACACGGATCAAGCGTAGCAGCTCAGTTCGGTCGCTCGAAGCCCGGGCAAGGCGCTACAACAATTGCAAATCAAAGCTCGTGTGTTTCTCAATGCAAGAGGACAGGGGTTTTCTCGGTCTGGAAGAAGCCAAGAGATCTGAGACGTTCCTCAGTGATGGCTACATCGATGCTCAACTCGCCGTGGTACATGAGCACGTGCTGGGATTCTTCCTTCAGTCCAGCTTGAGAAAAAGCGGCCGAGAGTCCGGCGCGATCTCCGAACAGTACAGATTCGTGCGACCATTCGGGGTCGGAGGGAGTGCTATAGCGAAGTTGAATGCTGCCATCGGAAAGGATTTTGATATGCAGCTTGCCCTTTTGGCCGTCCACGATTGACACAGATTCCGTCACAGAGTCGCCTTCTTTCGTTCGGTCGCTGCGACGGCCTAGGCTATTCTAGGTTCCCAAGAACGCGATGTTCTGTTCAATTTTGCTCAGTATCGGTTATCTACTAAGGGTACCATCGTCGAGGATTGGGGGCACTCGGACACTGGGACACTTGGCTGCGACCATTTTGGAGGTATCTCACATGCGGCGGGCGGCGGTTTTGGTCGTTGACGACACCGAAGCAGTTCGTGTGAGTCTTTGCGCCATTCTCGAAAAGCACGGCTTTGAGGTCACTTGCGCCGGAGACGTTAGTACGGCGCTGAAGCTCATCAGTTCGCACAAATATGATGTCCTGTTGACTGATTTACATATGCCTGGCGCGGGCGATGGCCTTACCGTCGTCAGTGCAATGCGGCATGCGAATCCTGAAGCAGTGACCTTGCTATTGAGTTCATTTCCCGAAATGTCCGCGGCCGCCAACGCTATCTTGATGCAAGCCGACGAAATCCTCGTGAAGCCAATGAATGTCCCCGACCTCATCGACGCAATCAGGCAGCGGCTCGCCAAGGGGCCTCTTCATAAGCGCAAGGTTGAATCCCTGGCCGCAATTCTCGAGCGAACTACCGTGGCAGGCATAGAGGATTGGTATGGTCTGGTGGAAAAGGAGGGATCGTTGATGGCGATTCCTCTCAGCAGGGAAGCACGCTGCAAGCATCTGCCTCAGCTTTTCCGAGACCTCGCCAAACGTCTGCAAGCACTCAAGCCCCTCGGTACTAAAGAATTGAAGTCCCAATCGGCTGCGGATCATGGGACGCTGCGGCGCCGACAGGGCTACACCGCAGCAATGATGGTGGAGGAGAGCCGAATCCTCCAGGTGACCATCTTCCACACACTGCAAAAAAACTTAGGCACAATCGACTTCAGCGTCCTGCTTCTCGGGGTAATGACGATCGCCGATGAGGTGGACTCGCAGCTGAGTCAGTCGATGAAGAGCTACCTCGCCGAGTCCATCCAAGATGCGTTACCTGCGTGATGTTGTGACGCTGAGGTCAGCAAGGCGCGGATGCTGAGAGGCCCTGTCTGATCCGGTAGAGTTTCATCGGATCGCAGACGTGGACCAATTCGCAAAATGATATTTGCCTCTCATCCCAAGCTGTTGCTACCGTAGCGAAACAGTCAGTGCAGACTGAATCGATTCTGCCATCCAGGTCTACTCTGTGCACAAATTGCACTTCGGAGAACATATAGTCCCCCTTCTCTCTGCTAGATTTGGCCGATTAGGACGAGACTAAAGGATGTTCTCCGGGTAGTCTGTTCTCTTTTGCTCAGGCTTTTCGTGAATCCGTGTTTCGGCAATGAGGAGGTCAGCGGTTCGGTCCCGCTTAGCTCCACCACATTGACCCTGGTGGGTACCCGACAGGATTAGACGTTCCTGTTTATCGCCATTGGTGCGTGAAGTGACAGGCTGTGGTGGGCCGCGAGACCTGTTGACCACATGGAAGGACACCAGGCAATTAACGGCTGGTGTGGGTCGTCACGAGGAGGTACAAAGGGCGCTTCCCGGAAGTGATGCTCCTGGATTGGTGCAATATCGCCAATGCACTCGGTGAGCGCCTTGGCCTGAAATCATCAGTTGACCTCCGGCCGGCTGGACACGATGATTGACGGAGCGTAAAGAGCCGAGGAAAGACTTCCGCGAGTGAAGACGACTTATCGAGACGAGATTCAGTCAATTGCGGAAATGCGAGAGGTTCCTTGTCTGCTGCACTTTACCCAATTGAACAATCTTCGGGGGATTGTGGAGCATGGGCTTTTGTCGCGGAAAACATTAGCAGAACGGGGATATATGTTCTACCCATCTGGTCCCTGGCGATTAGACGGTTGCGAAGAGGCAGTATCGGTCTCGATCTCTCGTGTCAATGAACACGTGTTCGAGGCAAAACGTCATAAAAATGGCAGCAGGGATTGGGTAGTTCTCGCTCTTCGATCCTCCATCTTGTGGACTCATGACTGCCGCTTCTCGTGGCGCAACGCAGCGAAGAAGGAAATCACAGGTCGCAGAGGTTACCGCGGTGGACCTTGGGCATTCTCCGAGATGTTCGCGGGCAGCGACGAGGATAGGAAAGATCGCCGAATATGCGATCCGACCGATCTTCAAGCCGAGGTTCAGGTGCTCCAACCCATCGCGCCAGTCTGCATTCGTGCGGTTGTCGTGTATCGACCCGAACTGGTTGAGCCAGTGCGCACGATTCTCGCACCTCTACCTGGGGAAGAGACGCCAGTGCGGGTCGATACATTTTGATCAGTCGCCAGGTACCCGGGGCTCCCGCTGTTTGAGACCGGATGGGAAGCTAGCATCACCACTCCAGTCCGCACAGCGACTCGACGAATCAACATCCCTGGCCAGCCTTTCGCCCTCGAGCACCGATTTGCGCATCATCGCCTGTGCGCGCTTCGACCCCTTCGCCCTGGTGTGTGACCTTTCACAACCCGAGCGTGGGCGCTTTGATGCTGGACAGATCGGCAGAAAATCGGGGCTCAGCGGAGTTCTGCATTACGTTTAAGTCCGAGCGGCTTTCTCAACAGAGGTTAAGGGTATCGTCCGTGGAATTTGAGAACGCACCTTCCATACAGCGATAGGGGCACTCAGCATTTCGGTCGGATCCCGCGATCGACCTTAAATCGCCGAGCGCCTCCCAGAGGCCTGAACGAGTGCTAAGTCCTGTTACCGCTAACCTAGGGCCGGAAACGATTCCCGTGACCTTACCGGCGCAATATAAGCCGGAGTAGATGCCAAGAGAAGGTGGTCTGAAAGCAGGTATTGCCTGCATCTGCGCATCCAGCTGTCCGGGCGGATCGGTCCGGATGGCTGCTTTCGACGGCGGAATCAATTCGGAGATCACTGGCTCGGCAATCTCTCATGCATAAGGAACAGATCGACAGGCTAATCGCATTACATTGCTGTTCCGATCCCTGGGCGATTGATATGCAGGCCGTGAGCGGCTTCCATCGGGAAGTCAGTAGATTCACGGACAACCAGCGAAGTTCCTACGCGCAGGGTTGCGGGTGGAGTCTTCGTGGATTCAGAGTTGATTAGTTGCTGAATCGCATCGAATGCGCTTCGCGCGAGGTCTTCGCGAGACATGCGGATCGTTGTTAGCGGTGGATTTGCGAACTCGGCCAGGTGGATATCGTCAAATCCGACAACGGACATCTCGCCGGGCACTTTGATGTTGGATTTCGCGAGGACCCGCATAACGCCGACTGCCATGATGTCATTCGAGCAAACGATAGCTGTGGGCCGGTCCTTCATATCGAGGAACTGTTGCGCAGCCTGGGTTCCACCTTCGAACGTGTGGGCGCCTTCAAAAATCTGGGCGTCTTTGACTTGCAGACCGATGGCGCTAGTGGCATGCAGGAAGGCCCTTTTACGGCGCAGATTCGTGAGATGCGGCATGGGGCCACCGGCGTAAGCGATCTTTCGATGGCCAAGAACGGCCAGATGCTGGATTGCCTGTGTGATTCCCTGGGCATAATCGATCTCGAGAACCATGGAGCGGGGGACTTCGGTGCTCACGTCGATAGAGACCAGTGGAATGTCTTGGGCAATGAGAGGGTCAAGCAGCGGCGATTCAGCACGGAAGGTCATCACGGCGACGCCTTCCACGCGGCGCTGCACGAGACGCGTGATGAAGAGCTTCGCGCGCTCATAATTGTAGTTGGTTGACCCGACCATGACTTCGAAGCCGTGCTCTCCAGCGATGTCTTCAAAGCTCTGGATCAACTCGGGGAAAAAGGGATTCGTGATTTCGGAGACAAGAAGGCCAAGAGTACGGCTACGGCCTGACACTAGCGCGCGCGCCTGCTGGTTCGGCACGTATCCGAGTTCGTCGATAGCTTTCCAGACGCGTTTTGCCAGCTTCTTGTCTACGGAAGCGAGCCCGTTGACGACTCGCGAAACAGTGGCAATTGAAACGCCGGCTCGCCTGGCGACCTCGTCTGATCGTGATGAGCCATTACCGCGCTTTTTCATGAACACCCTCAGAAGAACGAATTACTGAAAACCTACTCGTCTGCATCATCCCCACACAATATTGAGGATGATGCAAGAGAGGAGCAATAGACCCGCTAGAAGGTAGAGCTTATTTGGAATCGGATCCGCCGCCCATTTGTCGTTCAGCGGTTTCGATGTCATGGTTACTAAGCTGAATGACTGTGAACTCAATCGGCTCGCCGCGGCGCAGACGACTGCCGACGTGGCAAAACTCACGATAGCGGTATAGAAGTTCGCATTGAGTTCGCTGCCTAAACGAAGCAGATGGAGATGGTAACTGACGCTCATAATGGCCCCGGCGCCGATCCCCGACAAGGCCCCGCTAATCACGCATGTCGAAGAGCCGCCTCGAGAAAAGATGCCATAGAGTACGACTGCGAAGAATGGAATCATGGTAAGCGAAAAGATTGTGAGCATGAATTCGGACAAACTCTCGAAGCGCAACGTGGCATAGGCTCCCATCAGGCTCAAAAAGATGCAGGCAATGCTGGAGAGGCGTCCTGTTAGAAGGTAGTGCTGCTCGCTCTTATCCGGCCGAATGGCAGTCTTGTAAATCTCCTGCGTCCAAAGCGAAGCAAAGGCAGCCACATTGGCGCTCAGGCCAGTCATCAGGCTCGCGATAAGGGCCAAGACCCCGAGCATCCAGAATCGCGAGCCGTACAACGATCGCATCAGGAGGGCGGCCGTTTGATCCAGGTTGCCGCTTCCGGTGTGCGAGAGGCTCCTTCCGGCAAGAACCACGGGCATGACCACCAAGAACGAAAACAGGAGCTTTCCGAAGCCAGCGTAGATCGGGACCTTCCGAGCCGACAGCGCAGAACGCGCCGTGAGCGCCCGTTGCATCAGGACAAAATCCGTGCACCAGTATGAGAAGCCAATGACCAGCCCTAATCCAATCACCACACCGAGCAGATCGACGGGAAAGTGCGATGAGATGACTGGTGTTTTCTCCCACAGGTGAGCCCATGTTGTGTTGTTCCTGGGATGATGCGCGTCGTAACGTAATGAAAGGTACAGCATCGGTGCAAGCCCGGCAATCATCAGGCAGAAGTGCAGGATTTCCGTTCGCATCGTTCCCCGCAGTCCGCCGGTAAGAATATTGGTGACGGCAACCGCCGCGGCCACGAGGATACAGGTTATGAAACGCCACCCGGCGAACAGGTGCAGAATCTCGGCGACCGCATACAGGCTCACACCCGCAGTTAAGCAGGTGCCTCCCAGGAGCGTAGCGGAATTAATCAACCTGACCTCCGGGCCGAAACGCTTACCCAGGAACTCGGGGACGCTCTTGACGCCACTGCGGAGATACGTTGGCAGAGCAATGAACGAGACGAACACAAGTGCCGGAATTGCTCCGATCCAGTAGAAGTGGAACGCCTGGACGCCATAACGCGCCGCAATTCCAGTGAGGCCGACGATTTCCAGCGCGCCGCAATTTGCGGCAAGAAACGAGAGAGTTGCGAGCCATGTTGGCAGATTGCCTGTCTCGTTCAGGAAGTCGTTGGAGGTTTTCTGCCTATGATGCGACCAGATCGCAATCGACACAGTAGACGCGAAATATGCAGTCAACAGATAGAAGGCAAGGCGCATAGCTTGGTGAGCAGTCAGTCTAACGTTTAGTGGCGTGAAGCCGTAGCAGGCGACGGTAACTATCCGGCGCATTTGCCGGAATGGCTGGTCCGCGGTAAGCGATCGGAATCGGTGTGGGGCGGACGATTGGCACTCCGTGGGTGAAGATTGCGACATGTCGTGCCGCCTGCAAGGGCAACTTCCAGAAAACGTTTTCGGAGGAGGAGCCGTTCCAGGCAATTGTCTCAGTTTTCTGCAATAGAAAGCGGGAAATTTACCGTATTTGTACGCCACGCACCCCTGTTTTGAAAAGGGCGTTGACAGTGTTTTCCGTGACACATTAGTATCTGCGTCCGTAAACGTTTTCTCAAATCTCCAGAACGAACTCAAGAAGGCTGATCCCCACCATGACCAACTCTCGGACTCGTCGACCTATGGCTCAGATGTGCAGTTCACCATTTAGTCCCACCGTCACGCGGTGGGCGCGCGGACTCAGGCGGATTGCTCTGTTGAGCGCTGCCATCGGTATGTCCGTTGCAGCGGTTAAGGCGGGAGCACAGGCGACCTCCGGCTCAATCCTGGGCCACGTTACCGATTCCTCCGGCGCCAGAATTGTGGGCGCGGACGTGACCGCGACAAACACTGACACGCAGATCAGTTTCCATGGGCTCACTGACAAGACCGGCACCTACGATCTGCTGCACGTGACACCCGGAAATTACGAGATCAAAGTCTGGCATGCTGGGTTTGCCAGCGCGACGGCTCCGAAGGCGACAGTTGCGATTGATCAGCAGCTTCTCCAGGACTTCACGCTAAACGTGGGTGAAGTACAGTCGGTCACGACGGTGTCGACCGCACCGACGCTTTTGCAGACGCAGACCGCCGAAACCGGTACCGTCATCGGGACGCAGGATATTCTTGACCTTCCGCTGAAGGGCAGAAACTTTTATGACCTGACGGCGCTGGTGCCGGGCGTAGCTCCGGCACGCGGGAATATGAACTCCTTCAATTTTTCCGTCAACGGTCAGAGAGAGTTTGCGAACTCCATTCAACTGGATGGCATCGAATCGACGACGAACCGCACCCAGGACATCACGGTGACTCCAAGCGTGGATTCTATCCAGGAGTTCAAGGTCGCGACCTCGAGCTATAACGCGGAGTTCGGAAACGCAGGAGGCGGTATTGTCTCCATTCAGACCAAATCCGGAACGAACCAGATTCATGGGTCGGCGTATGAGTTCTACCGGCCCAGCTTTCTGGCGGCCGAGACGTACTCTTTTGCCGGCGGCGGCACGCCGTCCAATCTACAGCAGAACAACTATGGTGGGACGATTGGCGGCCCAATCAAGAAGGACCGCTCGTTCCTGTTTATCTCGTACGAAGGGATGAGGCAGTCGCTGGCGGCGAATGGGTTGGACAGTGTGCCTAACCCGAGTCTGTACAGCTTCCTTCCCGATGGATCAGCCGATCTTTCTAAGATGGTAGATCCGAACACCGGAACTGAAGTTCCGATCTTCAATCCGTATACGTATGTGTCCAACGGCTACTACGCTACCCAATTTCCGGGCAACATCATCCCGGCGAATTTGGTCAGCAAGGCCGGCAAGAATGCGCTGCTGAACTTCTTCCCAAAACCAAATCTGCCTGGAACCCATAACGGCTGGTTTGATAACTACGTCTTCCATCAGCCGCGCTTGACCAAAAACATCAATGTAGACAGCCGCTTCGATCAGAAGCTGAGCGATAAGGACCAGTTCTTCCTGATTTATCACTACAACGATCAGGACCAGAAAACGACAGACCTCTGGAACAATCAGGCGCCTGTAGCAGGTGCAGGTGACGCGGACCAGGCCCAGGACGAAGTCGTTCGTGGACAGACGCTGTCAGCAACGGAAACTCACCTGTTCACCATGCATGTATTGAATGAGATTCGCGCAGGATATTCGGATTACTACCAGGCGCAATATAGCCTGCTGAACGGCCACGACTACTCAACTCAGTTCGGCTGGGGAAATATCGCAGTAAATGGCTATCCGGCCACGATAGGCTTCCCGGATCTCTATCTGGGTTCAGGGTACCTGGCGGGAGGGTCGTCGTATAAGCCGTTCTACATCGATGACAAGAACTGGGAGATCAACGACAACATTACTGTGAGCCAGGTTGGCCGCCACGATTTCAAGTTTGGCGCCGTATTCCGGAAGTTGAACTCGCACCCGCTGTTCAGCCTCTTCCCGACCACTTATCAGTATTACGGCAGCTATGGGTTTTCGATGACGAACGACCCAAACTATGGGACCTACATCCCCGGCGCATTCTTCTGGGATGGTGGAACCGACATCGCCGATCTGCTCCTGGGCCTTCCGCTGGATGTGTATAGCGGCCTTCAGTTGACGGACCCACATACGAAGAGCTGGGATTTGGATTGGTACGCGCAGGATACCTTCCGCGTGAGTGACAAGCTGACCCTGAACTATGGTATCCGGTACGAGTACCAGAACCCATATACCGAAGCGAAGAATCAGATGTCGAACTACGATCTCGCAAGCGGAAATATTCTTGTAGCCGGAATTTCCGGAAACTCGGATGCACTGATTCAGGCACGCAAGAATAATTTTTCTCCGCGCTTTGGATTCAACTACCTTCTTAACCCGAAAACAGTCATTCGAGGTGGATACGGCATCAACTATTCGCCAGAGAATGACGGACGCGAAGACTTCCTCACCAAGAACCTGCCGTGGGCGAACCAGCAGTCGATCTCGAACAACGTCTATGCCGGTCCACCCTTCGCCTACCAGGATGACACCGGTGTCACCCGCAGCAAGGCAATCAATATTCCTTCTGGAGGGCGCATCGATCCCTCCACGCTGCCGAGCGGCAAGCTGGTGACTACCTACTATGTAAACCCGACGATGAAGACCGGCTATGCGCAGATGTACAACCTGACGGTACAGCGGCAGTTGGGGCAGTCGTACTCGCTGGAGGCGGGTTACGTAGCTTCTTTGAGCCATCGCCTCTCCTATCAACTGGGTGACATCAATTACAACAGTGCGAAATCTAACAGTAGTGGGAAAGCCACAGACGGACTGATCAACCCGAATCTGGGCATCATCCAGGAGCTTACGGACGCCGGCGCCGGAAACTATAACTCTCTGCAGATGAAGTTCTCGAAGCGGGAGTCGCGCAATCTGAGCTTCCTGATGTCGTACACGTACTCGCATAATCTGGACAACGGTGCCGCGCCGTTCGATGCAGGCCAGAACAATGACCTGCCGCAAGACCCTAGGAACCTGAGCGCGGAGTGGGCGTCGGCCGACGATGATGTGCGCCACAATTTGGTCTTCAGCGGTCTCTATCGTCTGCCGATTGGGAACGGACAGCGGTTCTTCAATTCCTGGAGCCGTCCGGAAGAGCTGCTGCTTGGAGGATGGCAGATCAACGGTATCCTCTTTATGCGGTCAGGTACGCCGATCAACGTTGTCGACGAGACGAATCCGAAGTCTCCGACAAACTCTCGGCCGAATCTCGTGGGCGACCCGGTGCTTCCGCGAAGCAAAAGAACGCTTCAGCAGTACTTCAACACGAGTGCATTCATGAACAACGGCGACACCCCGGGAAATGCGGGGAGGAACATCGTCACCGGGCCTGGATACATCAACCTGGACTTCTCGCTGTTCAAGGAGTTCGCAATCACCGAACGGTACAAACTGCAGACAAGGCTTGAAACCTTCAACACCCTCAACACACCTCATTTCAATAACCCTGGCGGCAATATGAATGACACGACCAGCTTCGGCATCATCACGTCGACGGACAACAACCCACGTGTCATTCAAATCGCAGCAAAGTTCCTGTTCTAGCTGTTGAATCGCTTCTGGGGGCGGAAGCTCTGCTTCCGCCCTATCTGTCTTCTCCCCGCATCCAGTAAGGAGTCAAAAGTGAAGTTGGGCCGCAGCTTATTGGTCGCCGCAACGATATTGCTGATGCCGGAGTTGTCGCCGGCGCAGTCGTTCTATCTTCAAAATGGCGATCGCGTAACGTTCTATGGCGACAGTATTACTGCCCAGAGGTTTTATACCCGCGATGTCCAGGATTTTGTTGCGACCCGATATCCGGGCTTGACTGTCGAGTTTCATAACGCTGCAGTTCCAGGGGATAAGGTAACCGGCGGATATGCGGGCGATGCGGCGACTCGCGTGACTCGAGATGTGAAGCCGTGGAAGCCGACGGTCATCACAGTGATGTTAGGAATGAACGATGGCGATTATGTTCCGCCGGACCCGAAGATATTCGCCGAATATCAGTCAGGCTATGAGAAGCTGCTGAGTCTATTGCGGGAGGCGGCCCCAGACGCCCGCATCACCTTGCTGGAGAATACCCCTTATGACGAGATAACCCATGGCACGGAGTTCAAGGGTTACATGGCGACCACAGAGCAGAACGCGCGTGCAACTCCCGAGCTAGCCGCGCGCGAACACCTTCCGGTGGTGGATACCCTGACGCCAGTTCTTCACATTTTGCAGCGGACGAAGGCCGCCGATCCTTCGTTTGCGTCACTCCTTGTGACCGACAGGATCCATCCCGCAGAGCCGACACACTGGATTATCGCAGCGACCCTGATGAAAGCGTGGCACTTCGATCCAGTGGTCAGTTCAGTCACGATCGCAGCTTCCAGCCGAACAGCTACAGAGTCTCATCGAACAACCGTAACCAACGTAAAAGGAGACGAAAATCGAGCCGAGTGGGACCAGATGGATGAAGCGCTGCCGCTTCCATTCAACTTCGATAACGAGTTGATGAACTTCGTCCTTTCGGTGAGTGATCTCTTCTCCTGCGATCAGGAGATGCTGCATGTGCATGGGTTGCGAGCGGGCGAATACTCGCTTCGGATCGACTCAACGCAGATTGGAGGCTTTTCGGCAGATCAGTTGGACAAGGGAGTCAATCTTGCGACCATGAAGACGCCAATGTGGCAGCAGGCACGTGAATACGACGGCGAGTTGGGACAGCGCTCAATCCTGGAGAGTGCAGATCTCACCCTCTCGGCAGGCACCAACGTTCCCGATCGAATGGAGGGCAGCCGGATCCTTCGGGAGGGTGAGGCGGAGTTCGAGCAGAAAGCGAAGGATAAACTTCATCTGGTGACCCACCATTATGTGTTGACCTATACGGGCGACAAGAAGACGAGTGCGGTTTCGAAATGAAGTCGCCGAGTCCCCGCTTCGTTAAAGCAGTCGTGGCGCTCGCGCTTTCCATTATTCCGGTCGTTGGGATGGCGCAGTCAACAGGCCGCATGCTGTACGTGGATTGCAGCCGTCCGGAAGACGGCAATGGTTCTCTGCAGACGCCTTGGAACAGTCTTGAGAGAGTGAATGCACTGACTCTGCGAAGCGGTGATACGGTTCATCTCCGCCGCGGGACAGTCTGTCACGGCCTTCTGTCACCTACGGGATCGGGCGCCGAAGGTCAACCGATCAGGCTTACGGCGTACGGCGAAGGACCTCGGCCCCAGGTAATTGCAACTCCCAAGGCGGAGGAGACACTTCGGCTGTTCAATCAACAATACTGGAACATTGATTCGCTCGACATCGCCGGCGGCTCGACCTATGGAATCTTCATCAGCGGCGACGATGGAGTGCTGCACCACATCCATTTATCAAATCTCGCTGTGCACGATGTCATCGGCGGCACCATGAAACATAAGGAGAGTGGCCTGGTTGCCATCTCTCCGTCCAGCGCGAAATCGCACTTCGATGATGTTGTCGTGGACGCAGTGAATGCCTGGCATACGAACCAGTGGGTCGGAATCCTTGTAGGCGGGGGCGCTCTCGGGTTTCCACCCGAGAGCGACTGGAATTCAAATGGTGTGATTCGAAACTCCACCGTGCATGATGTCCAGGGGGATGGCATTGTGCTATTCCGTGTGCGGAAGGGTCTGATCGATTCGAGTGTCGCGTGGAATATCGGCATGCAGGACACGCAGACGATCGGCACTCCCAATGCAATCTGGACATGGATGTGCGATCAATGCACCGTTCAGCGTAGCGAAGCGTATCTGACGGACAGCCCTGGAGTGGACGGCGGAGCGTTTGACATCGACTACGGCAATACGAAGAACTCGGTGCTTGATAGTTACGGGCACGATACGCAGGGCTACTGCGTTGCCGTGTTTGGAGCAGGATTCGTAACTCGCGACAGCGTAGTACGCGGCAATCTGTGCATCAATAATGGGCGCAGTCCGCGAATGGCGGACTACCAGGGTGCGATGTTTTTTTGGACGTGGAATGGCGGCTCCATCGATGGGTTGACGGTGGAGAAGAATGCGATTTACTGGAGCCCGTTTGAGAATGCGCCGGCAGTGCTGAACAAAGGAGACATCAAAAGGACGGCGACATTCCGGGAAAACAAAATCGTTTCGACTGCGCCGTGGATGATCGAGAGCAAGCCGGCGATGTCACTTTCCGGCAACTCTTATCAGTATTTCGGCTCAGGTGCGCCGCAGTGGAAGTACGGCGGAAAGAATTTCGGGAGCTTGCACGATCTGCAGGACAAGGCGAAGCAGGATAGCGGTGGGCAGTTCCAGCAGATGCCTCTGCGAGATTGGCCGCAGGTATTTGTGCAGCGGGATTCCGCTGATATGGCCTGGGCGCTCGATTGCACGGTGCCGTTCGCTCTGAATGGAGATGGATTGGTGAGCGATTCGACGCTGCAGGAACTTGTTGTGCTAAAGAGCTTCGCGCAACAATACGCTGCGCAGGGTCTGAAGGTGAATATTGAAATGACTTCGCCGGATCCGAAGTTGTTTGATGGCGCTGCATTTCGCAACGCGATCAGTGATTTGGATTTGCGTGGTGTCAACGTGACGCATCGTGCGACCCAGGATTCTGCGCCGCGGATTGTGCTCCGCGGACCGAATGGTTTGCACGCGTTCGAGTGGAGGGAGCAGGTCGGTCCCGTGCCTTTAGGGCTTGCACTGCGCAAGCTGTTTGGGGAACCTGTTTACGCGCAGATGAACGTGAACGGCCATGAATAAGCGCGGATGGCTGAGCTTAGTTTTAGCCACGACTGCGATGCCGGCCGGTGCACGCGGACAGGTTACGTACTCGCGGAAGGCTCTCGCCTCGCCGACGATTCCGGATCCGATATCGGTCTATGACAACTGGGCGGCGTACGATGAGCTCTCGGATAATGTGCCGCTGACGGAGCAGTTGACGCTGAAGGAGCTGGATAATGTGCTCCGGCTGAAGCGCGATGGCGTGAGCTTCGATTACTACCTGATGGATGCATTCTGGTTTGATCCGGATAGCGGCTACCGCACCTGGAAGAAGCCGAACTGGCCGAATGGACCGGACCACTGGATCAAAATGTGCCAGGAGAATGGAATTCAGCCGGGGCTATGGTTTAGCACGAATACGCTGGTTCATCTCAATGCGGTGCCGAAGTGGCGCGATTCTCTCAACAAGAGCGGCTCGGCAATGTCCATGTTTGAAGGGGGATTTTTACCTGACTTCATGGACGTGCTGCAGTTTTGGTATGACCACGGCATTCGCATGTTCCTGTTTGATTTTGCGGACATGGCGGCCGCGACTCCGAAAGCTGAAGCGTCGTTGAGCAAGCAGGAGATTATCAAACGAAATTCGGATGCGTTGCGCGATGCGCTGGCGTCTTTTCGCCGCAAGAATCCAGATGTTGTCCTAGAGGCTTTCAACGGGTTCGGCGGCAACATGGACTCAACGTACTATCCGTTTCCGTTCGAAGATCCCATCGACCTCCAGTGGCTACAGGTCTTTGACTCGCTGTATTGTGGCGATCCGCGCCCGAGTGATGTGCCTTCCATGAGTTTCTGGAGATCGCTCGACACGTACAGCGATCACCAAATGCGGCGATATGAGGCGTCTGGCGTTCCCATCGAGCGAATCGATACGACGAGCTTTATGCCCGGAAAGACGGGCACTATCTTCAGCAGAGCCTTTCAGGAGTGGAAGGGATCACTCCTGTTGATGATGGCTCGCGGAGGATGGATCAACACGACATACGGGAATCTTGAACTGCTGGGAGATAGCGATGCGCGATGGTTTGCTCGCGTGCAATCGCTGTTTCTTCACCTCCAGGCAGAAGGAAGAATCAAGACATTCGGCGGGATTCCGGGTGATGTGCAGCCCTATGGTTTCGGGGCGCTGGATGGCGACGGCAGTGTTTACACTGTCGTGAATCCCACGGAGAGCATACAGAGCATCGGGCTGCCTTTGTTGTCGCAGGCGCAGCGCTCCCGTGGACAGGGGGGGTTGCTCTTTCGCGATGCCGGTTTTGTGCCGGCCATCAGCGGAGATCACATTACGCTTGGACCGGAGCAGATGGCTGTTGTCGGCTTCGGGAAGTATGCGTCCGCTCAATATGATCTCGGCGTGCAGAACGACGTTGTGATTCCACGAAGCATTCGACCCATCGCGGCAGAGTTTCACGAAGTTGGCAAAGGGGTGATCGAGGCGACCGTGCAGCCGCCGCAGACCGGTGACCTACGCCTGATCATGCAGCAGTATTCGCCAGATGGGACCCTGCGCAGGACATGGGTCGGCGGGCCTCCAAAGGGCACGAATATGGGGAAAGTATTTGTCCTGAAGGCCGAACAGGATGGGCGGGAAATTCCGATTCGCGAGAACTACGATCGCGTGATTTGGGCCGGTCTTTCGTGGGCGGAGGGTGAGATCCGCCAACATGACTTACGGCCGGGAGTGCCGCTCAAGCTCACGTTCCAGAGCACAGAGGAGGATCCCGTGACGATCAAAGGTCACATTTATTCAGTCAGCTATTAGACGGGACCGTTATGGCTCCTGAATAATAGCGAGGTCCCACGGTTTCAGTGTGAGCTTCTCGGGCGAAGCGATGTGCTTTCCGGTGAGAAGATCGGTGCCGGCAGCGGCATCATAGACAAACGTCGTGGCTGATCCCGTGTAGTTGAAGTAGTAATGAATGCGTTTGCCCAGCTTGTCGATGCCATTCACAACATGGAGGCCCGCCGGCAACGATTGATCTCCTGGGATACCAGCTTCCTTGAGCGCTCGTTCAAGCAAGGCAGTTTGCAGGCCGTCGCTGACGTAAGTGCCCTCGTAAAGCACCGTGCCGCGGCCGAAGTCGTTCTCGGTAATCGCGGCCCAACGGCCGAAGAATGGATTATCGTAAAAGGCGAGCGGTTTGGCGTGCTCCAGTTGCAGGAATTCGGCCCAGTACATGACCTTGTTCTGCCCGCCAACATGGAAGGGATCTCCCTTGAGAGCGAGCGGTTTTTCGAGGTTTGAGAACTCCTGATAGCTGAACCCCGCGGCTTTGCGCAACGGGCCAGGGGCGCGGACCCAGCGAACCGCAGAGTTTTCGTTGGCAAAGCCGCTCTTGAAGGTCATCACCACGTGACCACCGTTTTTCACGTAGTCAGAGATCTTCTGGAGGAGCGCATCATCGGCAATGTAAAGCGCCGGGATGATGACAACCTTGTAGCGGGAAAAATCAGCATTCTCCGGGAAGATGAAATCCACGCCGGTATTGAGTGAGTAGAGCGAGTGATGCAACTGGCTGACGAGCGAGCTGTAGTCGGCCGTCGCGGGTGCAAATGACCATTCAGGGCCGCTGGAGGTGAATGGCATGAAATTGATGGCGTTCATCGAATCGCGACTCCATAGAATCGCCACCTGATTGTGCTGTTGCATGCCTACGAGCTGAGGCCCGATCTTCTGCAGCTCGTTTGCGGTGCGAGCTACTTCCGCGTAGGCGCGATTCGGTTCGTAATCGTGCGAGAGCACGCCCTTCCAGTAGGTTTCCTGGTTGGCGTTGATCGACGCCCAGTGCCAGTACTCCACCATGTCAGCGCCGTTCGCTATGTGCGTGTAGACATCTTCGCGGAGCTGACCGTCGTAAGGCGGGTATTGGAAAGCTGAGGTCCAATCAGTGGTCTGCGCGTTTGTTTCTGTGACGAGGAAGTTGGACTGCTTCAGTGAGCGGGTATAGTCCTCAACCAGAGCTTGCTGTGAGCCGTCGAATTGATCCTGCGTGCCGTGATAGTCGTTGATGGCCGCGACATCCAACGAGCGACCGACCTCTTCCTCGTTCACATCAGACTTCATGCCGCCGGCGAAGTCTGTGGTGACAAACTGATCCGGCCGTCCATATTTGCGGACCAATGCGGCCTGCCAGGAGAGGAAATCGGTGACCCGCATCTGCTGCCAGCGCGTCCACTCCAGCTTGTAACCCGTGCTCTGCGCGCTATCGCGCGTGGGCATGTCGTTCCAGTTGTAGACGTCTTCACCCCAGTAGTTGAGGAACCATGCCTCGTTCATCTTGTCCGGCGTGCCGAATTTCTGCTTGAGGTGGTCAACGAATCCTTGAAAAACATCCGGGTTGGAGGCGCCATAGGCGGATGTCTCGTTGTCGACCTGCCAGCCGATTACGTATGGGTTGCCGCGGTAATGTTCGACCAGATGCTGAATCAATCGCTCTGAGTAATGCCGGTAGACCGGATTGGATATGTCCATGTTCTGGCGCATACCATAGAAGGTCTGGGCTCCGCCGAGTGGGCGCGCGAGAATCTCCGGATGCTCGTGATAGAGCCATGTCGGTATCGAGTAGGTTGGGGTTCCGAGAATGACCTTGATGCCTGCCTTGCCCATGGCATCCACGACGCGATCCATCCACGCGTACTCAAACTTTCCATCCTGTGGTTCCCACAGGCTCCAGGTGGACTCACCCATGCGAACGACGTTCAGGCCCGCCTCTTTCATCAGGCGGACGTCGTCATCGAGCCGTTCGTATGGCTCGTACTCGTGGTAATAGGCCGCTCCGTAAAGGATCGTTGGAAGATCAAGAGTGGCGGGTGATGAAGGATGGGCCTGCTGAGTCGGACCCTGCGCTCGGATCGTTGAGCTTACCGATGACGACAGGAGGAAAGAGGCGAGGGCCAGTCGAAGGCAGATTGACTTCATGAGTAAGCGTTTGCACCTAGAGCAAAGTCAAATATTATCGAAGGAAAGCATACACTGCCGAATCAGCCAGAGTAAACGTTTTCTCATAGATTGTTCATTGTGTTGCAGGTATGCTTCAGCAACGAAGAAACTCGTCGAAACTACGACCGAATGGGATGTTGATCGAAAGGTACGACCATCAGTGATGACGACTTCACGCAGAAGATTTCTCCAGGACGGATTGCTGGTCGCTGGTGCGATAGGCGGTATCGGAGCGGGAGGCGTACGAGCATGGGCTTCTGAGACCTCTCCGCTCTCGGAATTCGGGTATGGCGATGTGCTGATTTCGAGCGACTTGCACGAATCCCAGCTACTGAATACCCATGCGGTTCTCATGGGATTGGATGAGGACAGCCTGCTGAAGCCGTTTCGCGAGATGTGTGGCTTGCCTGCTCCCGGCGAAGACCTTGGAGGCTGGTATCACTACGATCCCAACCCGGATTTTCGTAAGGGCTTTGATGCCGTCGGCGCTCCGTGCTGTACCTTTGGCCAGTGGGTGTCGTCGCTGGCGCGTGTGTACGCGATCACTGCCGATGAAGCAACGCGTGATAAGGTGCTTCGGCTGAATCGGCTGTATGCGCAGACGATTTCGGGAGAGCTTTATGTGAAGAGCCGTTTCCCGGCCTACATCTATGACAAACTGCTGCTTGGACTGCTGGATTCTCACAGCTATGTACACGATCCTCAGGCGCTGGCGATTTTGGAGCAGACGACAGAGGCGGCGCTGCCGCATTTGCCTGGGCGGGCCGTCGAGCATGATGTGGTTTGGCGGAGCGATAAGCCCGCCGGCGATCCGACGTGGACGTGGGATGAGTCTTATACGCTGCCTGAGAATTTGTTTCTCGCCTATGAGCGTGGTGCTGGCCGACGTTACTACGAGATGGGGCTTCAGTACCTGGATGACAAGACATGGTTTAATCCTCTGTCGCGAAACGAAAATGTGCTGGGTGGCCGGCACGCGTATAGCTATGTGAACTCGTTGTGCTCCGCGATGAAGGCGTATATGGTGGCGGGCAGCGAAAAGCACTTGCAAGCGGCCCAGAACGCGTTTGCGATGCTGCTTGCGCAGAGCTATGCCACTGGTGGTTGGGGGCCGGAGGAAACGCTCTGTACGCCGGGTGGTGACGAACTTTTCAACAGCCTTACAAAGACGCACGCCAGCTTTGAAACTCCCTGCGGATCGTACGCGCAGTTCAAATTGACGCGGTATCTTCTGCGCGTAACCAGAGACTCTCGCTATGGCGACAGCATGGAACGCACCATGTACAACACAGTTCTTGGCGCGAAACCGTTGCAGGATAACGGTGAGGCATTTTATTACTCAGACTACAACTTCAGTGCGAAACGAGTGTACAAGCAGGCCCGCTGGCCGTGCTGTTCCGGCACGCTGCCTCAGGTTGCCGCGGATTATCGAATCAACATCTATCTGCGAGAGCCGCAGGGCATTTACGTGAATCTTTACGTGCCCTCGACGCTGCGCTGGACCGAGCTGGGAAGCTCTCTCAGCCTGACGCAGGAGGGCGAATACCCCTATGAAGATAAGGTGACATTCACCGTGAAAGCCTCGAGGCCAATCGAGTTGACGCTACATTTCCGGATCCCGCAATGGGCGGACGGAGCTTCGATACGCATAAATGGTGTGAGGCGTGACAGCGGCGTGGTTCCTGGGCAGTTCACGGCGATACGGCGCAACTGGAGGACCGGGGATCGAGTGGAACTGGAACTTCCGCTGAAGATGCGCGTTGAGTCGATCAATACCCGGCAGCCAAACACTGTCGCTTTGATCCGAGGTCCCTTGGTACTGATGGCGGTAAAGCTGGACGAAGACGCTGAACTCCCAAGCTTAACGCGAGAACAATTGCTTGGAGCGCGTCGCGATGGCGAGCAGCAATGGCGCGTGGACTCGTCGAGCGGGCCCTTGACCTTCGCGCCATTTACGCATCTTGGAGAAAGGCCATATTCGACGTATCTGAAGGTCACCTAGATCAGAGTCTTTCAGTCAATACTTGTCCGTCGCGACCTCGGCGGGGCTGACCTGAAGAAACCACGTTAGCAATTCAGGGGTTCAGTCGGCGCCAAATCGCCTGTGCGCTTTCCCCCCAGCTCAAAGGTGACCGATGCTCTAGCTTGTGCATGCCAGCGGCATGGAGGCCGCGTACATGCGCAAGAAGAACAAGAAGCCACCGTGCCGTAAGATCGTTTTGCGGTTGCCGGATCTCGATCAGGCGAAATCTGCCGTGTTGAACAGCCTGAGTTCACCTCAGTCCAGACGGAACTACAAGTTCGCAATGGAGCAGTTCATTACGTGGTACTGTTCCGAGCCGCGGCTTGCCCTGAATCGAGCTGTGGTTCTCAGCTTCCGGCTCCACTTGGAATCGCTCGGATTGGCGGCCGGCACCGTCAACCAGCGGCTTGCGGCAGTCAGGCGGCTGGCCTACGAGGCTGCAGATTCCGGCTTGCTCAGCCCCGAACTCGCTGCGGGCATTCGCCGCGTGAAAGGCGTCAAGCAGCTAGGAGCGAGAACGGGAAATTGGTTGACCCGCGATCAAGCGGCTTTGCTGTTGGAGAAAGCTGATGGAGAGGATCTCTGCAGCCTTCGTGACCTTGCGATGATCTCCGTTCTGTTGGGCTGCGGCCTAAGACGGGCCGAGCTGTCGTCCCTAGAAGTGGAGGACATTCAGCTCAGGCAAGGACATTGGGCGATTGTGGATCTGGTGGGGAAGGGAAGCCACCTTCGGACTGTGCCGATGCCCAAGTGGGTCAAAGAAGCAGTGGATCGGTGGATGGACGTCGCCGGCGTCAGCGCAGGTCGGCTGTTTCGGGCCGTCAGTCGTCACGGGACGCCCTGGGGCAAAGGAGTCTCCGAAAACGTCGTGTTGTACGTGGTTCGGCGCTGTGCCGAACGAATAGCGTTGGATCACCTGGCTCCCCATGATCTTCGCAGAACGTGCGCAAAGCTGTGC